>WNGP01002476.1_pt1 | contig 27933 bp, 29 predicted proteins | sample 5407671 | NCBI WGS metagenome assembly WNGP01 (sample SAMN13153381, study PRJNA577476) | soil metagenome | isolation source: 40 cm soil or saprolite under Garry oak tree replicate 2 | place: USA:California | collected 2016-06-15
TCGCCGATTTCGTCGAGATCGTGAAGAGCGACCCGGCGGTGGAGAACGTGGTCGGCTTCACGGGCGGCGGCCGGCGAAATTCCGGCTCCATGTTCATCACGCTCAAGCCCGTGCGGGAGCGCAAGGCGAGCGCCGACCAAGTGATCGCGCGGCTGCGCCCCAAGCTCGCGCAGGAGCCCGGGGCGAATCTCTTCCTCGTGCCGGTGCAGGACATCCGCATGGGCGGGCGGGGGTCGAGCGCGCAGTACCAGTTCACGCTGCAGGCGGACGACCTGGCCGAGCTGCAGCTCTGGGAGCCGCGCGTGCGCCGGGCCTTGTCGCGGTTGCCGGAAATCGCCGACGTCAACTCCGACCGGGAAGATAGAGGTCTGCAGACGACGCTCGTCATCGACCGGCCGACCGCCGCGCGCCTGGGCATCACCATGCGCATGATCGACCAGACGCTCTACAACGCCTTCGGCCAGGCGCAGGTCTCGACGATCTATTCGGCGCTCAACCAGTACCACGTCGTGATGGAGGTCGCGCCGCAGTACTGGCAGAGCCCCGAATCGCTCGCGAACGTCTACGTTCTCTCGCGCACACGCGGCCAGGTGCCGCTCTCCGCGATCGCGCGCTACGAGCCCACCACGGCGCCGCTCGCCGTCAACCATCAGGGCCAGTTCGTCGCCACGACGATCTCCTTCAACCTGGCGCTCGGCGTGTCGCTCGGCGAGGCGGCCGACGCGATCGACCGGACGATGGCCGAGATCGGCGTGCCGACCACCGTGCACGGCAGCTTCCAGGGCACGGCGCGCGCCTTCCGCGCCTCGCTCGACAGCCAACCGTGGCTCATCCTCGCCGCGCTCATCACCGTCTATATCGTGCTCGGCGTCCTCTACGAGAGCTACGTGCACCCAGTCACGATCCTCTCGACCTTGCCTTCGGCAGGAGTTGGGGCACTACTTGCGCTTATGCTCGCGCGCACCGAGTTCAGCATCATCGCGCTGATCGGCGTGATCCTCCTCATCGGCATCGTCAAGAAGAACGCCATCATGATGATCGACTTCGCGATCGAAGCCGAGCGCGAGGGAGGCAAGAGCCCGGAGGCGGCGATCTTCCAGGCGTGCCTCTTGCGCTTCCGCCCGATCATGATGACCACCATGGCGGCGATGCTCGGCGCGGTGCCGCTTGCGATCGGCTTCGGCGACGGCTCGGAGTTCCGCAGGCCGCTCGGCATCTCGATCGTCGGGGGGCTCGCGGTGAGCCAGCTCCTCACGCTGTATACGACGCCGGTCGTGTACCTCTACCTCGACCGCTTCCGCCTGTGGTGCGCGCGTGTCTGGACGGGTCGCGCGGGGCGGACCTCTCTGGAGGCGCGATGACAAGAACGTTTTCCCCTCCTCGCCGAGGAGGGGTGCCGCCGCAGGCGGCGGGGTGGTGCGTACTCGCGCTCGCGCTCGTCGGCTGCGCGGTCGGGCCGGACTACTTGCGGCCGGATGCCGCGGTATCCGATGCCTACAAGGAAGCGACCGGCTGGAAAGTCGCCGAGCCTCGAGATGAGGCGAGCCGCGGCAACTGGTGGGAGATCTTCGGCGATCCGCAGCTCTCCGCGCTGATCGAAACCATCGACATATCGAACCAGAACGTGCGCCTGGCCGAGTCGCAATTCCGCCAGGCGCAGGCCTTGGCGGCCCAGTCACGCGCCGCGCTCTTTCCGACGTTCGACGCCAACGCCTCGATCACTCGCAGCCGCTCGCCGACGGGCGCGGTCGGCGGCACCACCGCGGGGCGCATCATCAACAACCGCTCCGTGGCCCTCAGCTCATCGTGGGAACTCGACCTCTGGGGAGGCCTGCGCCGCGCGCTCGAGTCGAGCGCGGCGGGCGCGCAGGCGAGCGCGGCCGATCTCGCGGCAGCGCGCCTCTCGGCGCAGGCCGAGCTCGCTTCCGACTATTTTCAGCTGCGTGTCCTCGACGCGCAGAAGCAGCTGCTCGACGATACCGCCACGGCTTTCGACAAGTCGCTTGAGCTCACCCGCAATCGTTACGCGGCGGGCGTTGCAGCGAAGGTGGACGTGGTGCAGGCCGAGACGCAGCTGAAAAGCACGCAGGCCCAGGCGATCGATACCGGGGTGCAGCGCGCGCAGCTGGAGCACGCGATCGCGATCCTGATCGGCAAGCCGCCCTCGGAGTTTTCCCTCGCCCGTGTGCCGCTCGCGGTGACCATGCCGCGCGTTCCGCTCGGCCTGCCCTCGGAGCTGCTCGAGCGCCGGCCCGACGTTGCCGCGGCCGAGCGCCGCGCGGCCGCCGCGAACGCGCAGATCGGCGTCGCCAAGGCCGCGTACTTTCCGTCGCTGACGCTTTCAGGGAATACGGGGTTCCGCAGCGCGGCGGCAACGGACCTGTTCGCGGCGTCGAGCCGCTTCTGGTCGATCGGCCCGGCGCTCGCGCAGTCGATCTTCGACGCCGGCTTGCGGCGCGCGCAGACAGAGCAGGCGATAGCGGCCTACGATGCGACCGTCGCGCAATACCGCCAGGCCGTGCTCGCCGGGTTCCAGGAGGTCGAGGACAACCTCGCCGCGCTGCGCATCCTCGAGGAGGAAGCGAAGGTGCAGGAAGACGCAGTGCGCGCCGCGCGCGAGTCGGTGGTGCTCACGGCCAACCAGTACAAGGCGGGCATCGTGAGCTACATCAACGTCGTGACTGTGCAGACCACCCAGCTCAACAACGAGCGCACCGCGGTCGGCATTCTCGGCCGGCGGCTGGTCGCGGCCGTGACTCTGGTGAAGGCCCTGGGAGGCGGATGGAGCGCCGCGGAGATTGCCGCGGACAACCGCTGAATCCCGGTCAGCGATTATTTCGAAACGGCGTTTGCCCCTGACGCTCCCACGGCAAGGTACATCGCGGGGGTAAAGATGATGGAGGCGAGATCCGCGGAGCCCGGCACCGATGACGGCGACCAGTTGATCGCATCGTCGCTGTACACAACCGCGGCTCCCTGTCCAACCACGACTTCCTGCCCGACCGCGACGAACCGAGTGCCGAAGCGGATGGCTCGCAAATTCGGAAGCCCCGGCAGGGTCGTGGCGCTCCAGCTCGTTCCATTCGCACTGGTCACGATCGTACCCGAATCCCCGACGACCACGTATTGGGCGGACGCCCCAACCGCTGGGCCGGTGCCGTAAGTGACGCCGCGAAGAGCATTCGGAGTATTCGAAATCTGGGGAGTCCAGATGCTCGCATCGGCGCTCGTAAGCAGCGTGCCGTTTGCTCCGGTCGCAACGAAGCTGCCGTTTAGAAAAGAGACGTTGTATAGGTCATTGCCGGTGGTGGACACCGCAGTCCAAGTAACGAGGTCCGGGCTCGTGAATATTTTTCCGCCGTCACCGACCGCCACATACTTCGTGGCACCGAAGGCTATGCTGTTCATCCCACCGCTCGGAACGGAGGCCGCCGCAGTCCACGTATTGCCGTCGGGACTCTTCAGGACCGAGCCGTCCGTTCCCAGCGCGATGAACTGGGCCGAGAACATCACCGCACTGAGGTCGCTGACGAATCCGGCCGGGATCGACGTCGCCTGAGTCCATGCAGTCACTCCGGGAGGGATTACATTGGTGTAGTTGTAATCGCCCGCGAAGATAGTGCCCGCGTCGCCAACGGCGACGAGTCTGGCCGTGCTGATTCCCGAAACCACGACCGTACCAAAAGCGACCCCGTTGAGATTCTGCGGAGGGCTCCCGAGCGGGGCACCCGAAGTCCAATTCGCACCCGCCAGCCTTGGGACCGCCAGGAACACCGGTGTGCTGGGCCCCGCGCGGCTGTCCTGGTTGGTTGCGTTCATGACGAACGCATATTGGGTTCCGTTCGCCAGAGGGGCGACGACGCGAGGCGACTGAGCGTCGAAAATCAACGGTACTCCCGGGGCGGCAGCGGTAACGGTGCTCCCTGTTCGAAAGAAGATCCAGTAAGTCAGCCCGGGCTGTGAATTCCAGGACACCGTTACCTGTCCATCTCCGGGATCGACATTCAGTCCGGTTGGGGCCTCGCCCGGCGCATCGGCCTGGCGATGGCAGCCCGCGAGTGCGACCAACGACGCAAGGGCTATGACGCGGAACATCGGGCAGCTCATCTGGAAATTCCCTTCACGGCTTGAACGGTGTTGCAGGATTGTAGTTGACCACGTTTCCCAGAGTGTAATGCTAATATGCCGCTTTCGCTGCGGCGCGAGAAGGATAAAATGTTCAATCCCGGCAAGACCCTGCATGAAGTCGATCCTGAATTGTGGGCGGCGGTCCGGCAGGAAAATCAGCGCCAGGAAGACCACATCGAGCTGATCGCCTCGGAGAACTACGCGAGCCCTGCGGTGCTCACTGCTCAAGGGTCGCAGCTCACCAACAAGTACGCCGAGGGCTATCCCGGCAAGCGCTACTACGGCGGCTGCGAATTCGTCGATATCGCAGAGCAGCTCGCCATCGACCGCGTGAAAAAGCTGTTCGGCGCGGAGGCCGCCAATGTGCAGCCCAATTCGGGCTCGCAGGCCAACCAGGCGGTGTTCTTCGCCGCGATGAAACCAGGGGATACTTTCCTCGGCATGTCGCTGGCGATGGGCGGCCACCTCACGCACGGGTCGCCGGTCAACATGAGCGGCAAGTGGTTCAACGCGCTGAGCTACGGGCTGAACGATAAGGAAGAGATCGATTACGCCGCGCTTGAGCGCTTGGCGAGGGAACACAAACCGAAGCTGATTCTCGCCGGAGCTTCCGCCTATTCCCTGCGCATCGACTTCGAGCGCATAGGCCGTGTGGCGAAGGAGGTCGGCGCTTGGTTCATGGTGGACATGGCGCATTACGCCGGACTCATCGCCGCCGGCGAGTACCCGAGCCCGGTGGGCATCGCCGACTTCGTCACCAGCACCACGCACAAGACGCTGCGCGGCCCGCGCGGCGGCTTTATCCTGATGCGTGCCGAACACGAGAAGGCGGTCAACTCCGCCGTGTTCCCCGGCCTACAGGGGGGCCCGCTCATGCACGTAGTCGCGGCCAAGGCAGTGGCATTCAAGGAGGCGCTGGAACCCGACTTCAAAGCCTACCAGCAGCAGGTGATCGCCAACGCCCGCAAAATGGCCGAGACGCTGGCCTCTCGCGGACTGCGCATCGTGTCCGGACGCACCGAGAGCCACATGTTCCAGCTCGATTTGCGAGCGAGGAACATCACCGGCAAGGACGCCGAGACAGCACTCGGTCAAGCGCACATCACCGTGAACAAGAACGCCATCCCGAACGACCCGCAGAAGCCTTTCGTCACCAGCGGCATCCGCATCGGCTCGCCGGCGATGACGACGCGCGGCTTTCGCCTCGCCGAAGCCGAGCGCCTGGGCAACCTCATTGCGGACGTGCTGGACGCGCCGCAGGACGAGAAGACCCTCCAGCGCGTGACGGCCGAAGTGTCCGGGCTGTGCCGCCGCCATCCGGTGTACCGCACTGGGGAGCCCGCGCAGCGCGTCGCTGCCGTCTAGGACGCCGATGAAATGCCCGTACTGCAAGGCCGAGGACACGGCGGTCATCGACTCGCGCGAGTCCGAGGACGGCGACAGCGTGCGCCGCCGGCGCCAGTGCGAGGCGTGCGGAAAGCGCTTTACCACCTACGAGCGCGTCGAGCTGTCGATGCCGATGGTGGTGAAGACCAACGGAAACCGCGTTCCCTACGACGGCGAGAAGATCCGCACCGGTTTCATGCGCGCATTGCATAAGCGGCCGGTTCCCACGGAGTATGTCGAGCAGGCGACCAACCGCATCGAGCAGCGCATTCTCGCGCTCGGCGAGCGCGAGATCCCGAGCCGCGTGATCGGCGAGATGGTGATGCGTGAGCTGAAGAAGATGGACGACGTCGCCTACATCCGCTTCGCTTCCGTGTACGAGGATTTTCAGCGCGTGGACGACTTCCGCGACGCGATCCTCGAGGTGAAGAAACCCGGCACCAAGCGCGCGCGCCGTATCGAGAAGTAATGCTCACGGCCGCCGACCATGAATTCATGGAGCAGGCGCTCGAACTTGCCGGGCGCGGCCTCAACACGACGACACCCAATCCACGCGTCGGCTGCGTCGTCGTCAGGGACGGGACAGTCATCGGCACGGGCTGGCATGAAAAGGCAGGCATGCCGCACGCGGAGGTGCTGGCACTGAAAGCAGCCGGGGCGCGCTCGCGCGGCGCTACGCTGTACGTGAACCTGGAACCGTGCAGCCATCACGGCCGCACTCCGCCCTGCGCGGACGCGATCATCGATGCCGGCGTCGAGCGCGTGGTGGCGGCGATGCAGGATCCGAATCCGCTGGTCGCAGGTGCGGGCTTTGCGAGGCTGCGCGCAGCGGGGATTGCGGTCGAACACGGGTTGATGGAGGACGAGGCGCGCGAGCTCAACATCGGTTTTGTCGCCCGCATGACGCGCGGCCGGCCCTGGATGCGCATGAAGATCGCGGCGAGCCTCGACGGGCGCACCGCGCTCGCGAACGGCAAGAGCCAGTGGATCACCGGAGAACAGGCTCGCGCAGACGGGCATCGCTGGCGGGCGCGCGCCTGCGCGGTCCTCACCGGCTTCGGCACGGTGAGGGACGACGACCCGCAGCTCAGCGTGCGCGGCGTCGATACGCCAAGGCAGCCGCTCAAGATCGTCGTCGATTCGAAATTCGAGATATCCCCTTCGGCGCGCCTCCTCAAGGAGGGGAAGACGCTCGTCGTCGGCGCGGTGAACGAGGCGAAGAGGATCGCCTCGCTGAAAGGGGCGGGGGCCGAGGTTGTGATCATCCCGAACGACGGCGGCAAGGTCGAGCTGTTCAAGCTGATGGAGGAGCTCGCGCGGCGGGAGCTCAACGAGATTCACGTCGAGGCGGGAACGAAACTGAACGGCTCGCTCTTGCAGGCGGGCGTGGTGGACGAGCTGCTGGTCTACCTTGCTCCCAGCTTGATCGGCGACTCGGGCCGGGGCATGTTCAATTTGCCCGAGCTCACCGAACTGTCGCAGGCGACCGTGTTGAAGATTCGCGAGGTCGAGCGCCTCGGTGCGGACTTGCGCATTCTGGCGCGGCTCTGAAGGAGCGGGGAGTTATTTCTCGCCCTTGAACGCACGCTTGAGTTCCTGGGCGCCTTCCTTGGCTGCCCCGCCCACGGCTTGGCCGGCTTTCTTCGCTTCGTGGCCGACTTCCTTGCCGGCTTTTTTCGCGCCTTGCCAGACTTCTCGCGCGGCCGACCCGACGGCCCGGCCCGCCTTGCGCGCATCCTCTTCGACGCTTCCTTCTTCGGCGCTGGAAATTTGCGCGACGAGAAGAGTCATCGCGGACGCACAGATCATGATCCAGTACCGGAGCGTCATAAGCGACTCCTCGAACGATTCCGACTTGCGCAATGATACGCATCTGGCATGCAAAGCCAAGTAGAATCCGGCTCTGTCTGATTCCAACAGACCGTTATCTCGGGAAAATGTTCAGCGGAATCGTCGCCGCGTCGGGGCGGATCAGGAAAGCGGAACGGCGCAAAGCGGGCTTGCGCCTCACGGTGGATGCCGGCACGCTCCAACTTCGCGATGTCGCCATCGGCGACAGCATCGCCGTGAACGGCGTATGCCTCACCGTTGTCGCGCGCGCTCGGAAAACCTTCGGCGTGGACGTGTCCCGCGAGACCCTGCGCTGCACCGCGGGGCTCGACCGGCCTGGCGAAATCAACCTCGAGAAGGCGCTGCGGATGTCCGATCGGCTCGGCGGCCATCTCGTTTCGGGGCATGTGGACGGGGTCGGCAAGGTCACGCACTTCGGGCGGGCAGGGGCGAATCGTCTTCTTCGGGTACGGGCGCCGCGCGCTCTCGCGCGCTACATCGCGCGCAAGGGCTCGATCGCGGTGCACGGCGTGAGCCTGACGGTGAACGCGGTTCGGGGCGCCGAATTCGAAGTCAACCTGATTCCGCACACGCTCGCCGTGACCACACTCAAGCATCTTCGGACGGGCGACCGCGTCAACCTGGAAGTGGACCCTCTCGCGCGGTACGCCGAGCGGCTTCTCCGGGCGTCCCGCTAGGTCTTCGCGATCCGGCCCGGGTCGCCGTTTTCCCTATGAAAACCCGGTTCAGGCAATTCCGAGGAATTCCTTTACTTCCCCACCCCGGTGACGGTATCGTTGACGGTATACGCAGTTCGGGGCTCGCGTATACCGTCAGCGGGCCGAGGTCCGGGCCCGCGTATACCGTCAACCAACGAGGGAGAGCGAGATGCTGACCGACACGAAAATCAAGGCCGCGAAGCCGCGGGAACGGGCCTACAAGCTCGGCGATCGCGACGGGCTGTACCTTCACGTGGCCCCGAGCGCCGCGAGGTCGTGGCGCTTCGATTACCGCCTCGCGGGGAAGCGCGAGACGCTCGTGATCGGGCGCTACCCGGACGTTTCGCTGGAGGCGGCGCGGCACGGCGTCCGGCGGCCCGGGTTCATCGCCCTCGCCGACGCCCGGTCGATGGTGGCGCGCGGCGAGAGCCCGGCGGCGGCGAAGCAAGAGCGCAAGGCGGCTGCGAAGATCGCCCGCGCGAACACCCTGAAGGCGGTCGCCGAGGAGTGGTACGAGACGAGAAAGCCAGCGCGCTCGAAGAGCTGGTGCTCGAACGCTCGCCGCTGGCTCGACAAGGACATCCTTCCGGCGCTCGGCTCGAAGGCGATCAAGGAGGTCTCGATCAACGACGTCGAGCGGCTCGTGAGAAAGGTCGCCGCGGCGCGCGGCGCCAAATCGGGGCACTACCTCCGGCTGCTGCTCGCGAGCGTGTTCAAGTCGCTGCCGCGCGCGCTCGGCGCGGGCAACCCGGCGCGCGACCTCGCCGGCATGATCGAGCTGCCGAAGGGAAAGCCGCTCGGCGCCCCGTTGCCCGCGAAGGAAATCCCGGCCCTCCTCGCGGCCGTCGACCGCTACCCGGGCAGGAGCGCGACGAAGCTCGCGGTGAAGCTCCTCCTCTTGACGTTCTTGCGCAAGCGCGAGCTGATCGAGGCGCCCTGGTCCGAGATCGACCTCGAACGCGCCACGTGGACGATTCCCGCCGAGCGCATGAAGATGCGACGGCCGCACGTCGTACCGCTCGCGCGCCAGGCCGTCGAGTGCTTCGAGACGCTCAAGGCGATCGCGTGCGGGTCGGACTTCGTCTTCCCGAACGTCGGCGATCCTCGGCGGCCGATGTCGCGGAGCACGCTGAACAAGATGCTCGACAAGACCGGCTTCGGCGAGAAGTTCACGCCGCACAGCGCGCGCTCGACCGCGAGTACCGCCCTCAACGGGATGGGCTGGTCCGGGGACGCGATCGAGCGGCAGCTCGCGCACACCGAGCGCGACCTCGTGCGCGCGGCGTACAACCACTCGGACATGATGGCAGCGCGGACGAAGATGATGCAGGCGTGGGCGGATTACATCGACGGCCTGTGCTCGGACGCGAAGGTCGTCCCGATCCGGCAACACGCCGCATAGAATAGCGAAGCGCGCCGACCGCGGAGCCGACAACCCCGCGGCCGGCTTTACCAGCACCCGCCTTGGACGGAGGCGAGGATGGCGACCAAGATTATACGAGGGGGACTCAAGCGCGGGCACCACCCCCGCCACGCTCTCGACGCGCGCCGAGCTGCGGCGCCTCTCCGGCGGAGCGGTCGTCCGCCGATCAGCGACCAGCTCAACGAGCAGCTGAACGAGGTCGTCAAGGAGCAGCTGCGGGAGACCGAGGAGCGCGCGATTCAGGCGGCGGTTCGCCCGGCGAACGAACACGGTCTGCTCGCCGAGGATTCGCCAGAGTTCCTCGCGAGAATGGACGCGCCCGAGGTGGTTCGATCCGGGCGCCTCGCCCTCGCAGTAATGGCCGTCGACGGCACGTGGCCGCCTGAAGAACGGGTGCGTCGGCTCAACGAAACTCTGCGCTCCGCGGCGGCCCTCGTCGAGGATGGGAGGCGCGAGGTCCTCGCCTCGGTCCCCGCGGCCGTGAAAGCAGCCAGGCGAGCCAAGCAAAGGGAGATGCAAAGCGCCGGCCGCTTGACGTATGCCGCGACGATCAAGGGAAGGAACGAGCAAATCCGAAAGGTGGCGCGCTGGATGGTTCGGAAGTACGGGTTGCGGCGATCCAGCGTCATCAAGCTGCTCGCAGAGGACCCGTCGAAGATGGTCGCGGACGCCGCGAAGGATGACGAGACGCTCTCGGGGTTCGTGTTTCCGAAAAAACTCGGGAAGAAGCAGCTCGGCAACATCCTGACCAAGCGGTTTTTCCAAGACCTCCGGACTGAGCTGGACCTTAAGAAAGTCTGACCGCCCTCCGAAAAAAACGGAAATCTCGTTACTAGATTTCCGATTTCCCGCGTTCGACCCCTCGCGCCCATCAGGGACTACGCGGTATCTTGCGATACCCACCGGAGGGCCGCAAATGGAAGAACACCCGACGCTGTTGAGACTCCCGCAAGTCGTCGAGCGCGTGGGTATCTCGCGTTCGCAAATTTATCGCTACCTGAGCGACGGAAGATTTCCGAAGCCCGTCTCGGTCGGCGATCGCAGCATCGCGTGGTCCTCGATCGAGGTCGACGCGTGGGTTCACGCTCGGATCGTCGAGCGCGATCGCGAGCCGGCGGCGGCGCGGGAGCGGTGCGCGCGGATGACTAAGCTGCTCGCGGCGCAGGCCGCCGGGCGGGCGCTCAAGCGGAAGGCCGCGAAGAACGAGACGGAGCCAGCGTGATCCGCGCCCTCGCGGCGCTCGTCTTCGGCGCGGCGCTCGCGCTCGGCTCGATCGGCGAGGCGCGCGCGCAGGCGGGGAACCTCTCGGCGATTATTCTCCCGAGCGCGTCGAGAACCGCGGTTCAGGTGAACTCGGCGGATATTCAGAACCGAACCTGGAGCGGCGCGCAGATCATCGTCAACGTCACGGCGTTCGTCGCGGGAAACTACGTCCCGAAGGTCCAGGGGAAGGACCAGGCGAGCGGCCAGTACTACGACTTGTTGATCGGCCAGTCGATCACGGGCACCGGGACGACCATCCTAAAAATTTTCCCCGGAATCGCGCCGCTCGCGAACGCGGCGGCGTCCGACTTCCTGCCGAGGGTTTGGAGAGTTCAGTTGAACGGGAGCACGCCTTCGATGACGCTCTCTGTCTCGGGCAATTTTCAACAGTAAAGGAGAAGCTTATGACCAAATTTCCTTTTCCCATCCCGGCCGACCCGTCCGACCCGTTCGCTCCGCCGCGGGCGGCTCCTCGAAAACTTTTCACGTTGCCGTTAGTCGAGGGCGCGAGGATCGCGCCGGGCAGCCTCGCGAACGCGCCCGCGGCGCCGCCGAGCGCCGCCGAGCAGAACGCCGCGAATCGCGCGCTCTTCGGCTTACCGGAGCCGGCGCCGGCGGATCGAGCGGTAACTGCGCCGAAGAGCCTCGCCGAGTTGAACGCGCGGAACCGGAAATTCTACGGGGGCGCATGAAGATGCGCGCTTTTTGCAGGAGCAGAGTCGAGGACTGGCAGATGATCACGTCGGGCGCCCTTCGGACCGTCGACGTGAACTTGAACTCCTACGTCCGCTTCGGCGCGAGCGGCGCGGCGTTGAACCCGGTCCGCATCGACCTGAACGCGCTCCACGCGCGGCGATACGGGTTGCCGGAGCCGGCGCGATCGCCGTCCGTCCCGCGGAACGCCGAGGAGTTGAACGCGCTCCACGCGAAGCACTACGGCGGCTCGCGATGAGCGCGCGCGAAGTCGAACCGTCCGAGCGCGAATCGGGCGCCCTCGCCGCGCTCGCCGAGGCGCGCGCCGAGGTCGCTCGACGCCGCCAGGTGCTCGATCGCGCCGTCGCGGCCGACGTTCGCGGTGGCCGTCACGCCGAGAGTCTCTCCAAAGCGATCGCCGCGAAGAGGCGGGAGCTGGCGACTGCCGAGGCCGCCTCGACCGACGAGCGCGTCCGGGTGGCGGCCGAGGGGGGCGACTTTTCGGCGGGCGTCTCGGACGACTTGATCGAGCTTCGCGACGACCTCGCGATCGACGAGGGGCTCGCGGAAGATTTCGTCCCCGTCAGGACTCGTCTCAAGGAGCAACGCGTCGAGGCGGAGCGCGATTTCTACGAGGCCGAGCACGCAGTCAGGAGGAGCGCCGTCGCCGTCGTGGGAGCCCGCGTCGACGACGATCTCGACGCCCTCGACGCGGCGCGCGCGGAGGTCGAACGGCGCGAGCAGCGCGTCGAGGCGGTCTTGAGGCTGACCGCCGGGCCGTTCCACCGGCATCAGACCGCTTTCAAAGACGTTCCCTCTCGACTGCGCGACTACGTTCGCTGGCAGGATCGCACTTACGCGCCGCGTACCGATCCGCTCCAACGCGCCGAGGATCGCGTGCGCGAGGAGTTCGCCGCTCTCCTCGACGGCATCAGCGTCACCGAGGAGCACTGAAACGTGGCCGTCTGCCCGGCGGCCCGTCCCTCGCGGACGACGCGAGCGCCGGCGCGATTTCGAGTATCGGCGGCCGGCACCCGTTCGACTTCGCCGAGGAGCACCACTTTGATGCGCGGCGCCGCGGCCCTTCTTCACCGCGGCCCACGCCCCTCGCGGCCCCGTCTTCGCATGGTCGGGACTGCGAGCGCCGGCGCGACCTTCTCGGTGGGTCGGCGGCCGGCATCCCTTCGTCGTCTTCGCGGAACCGGCGCCTCGCCGGGGCGGGGTCCCGCACCTCTCGGCCCCCCTCTCGGGACTGCGAGCGCCGGCGCGATTCCGGGAGCGGGTCGGCGGCCGGCAACTTCATCCATGCGTGAGCGCGCGCCGTGACCTTCGTCTCCCGGAATTCCGAGCGGCAGTACCTTCGGGGCGTCAACCTCCTCGTGAAGGGCGCGAACGTCGGGCGCGCGCTCGCCGAAGCGGATTCGGACGAGCCCGATCTACGTATCCGCTTCCGCACGCATCAGCAGGACGCGGAGTCGCCGAACAACGCGGACATCCGCGTCTACAACCTCGCGGAGAGCACGGTCCGCGAGATCAGGGCCGAGTACGACTCGGTGGTCCTTCAGGCCGGCTACCGCGACGGCGCGGTCGGGACCATCTTCGCGGGGACCATCAAGCAGTTCCGGATCGGGCGCGAGAACAACATCGACTCGTACCTCGACCTGCTCGTCTCCGATGGCGATATCGGGTACAACTTCGGGGTCATCGCCTCGACGCTCGCCAAGGGCGCGACGCTCCTCGACGTGGCGAAAGCGGCGGCGAAGGCGATGGGAACGCCGCTCGACGAGAAGAATCTCCCGGACCTCAACGGGACGGAACTCCTCCGCGGCAAGGTCCTCTTCGGTATGGCGCGAACCATCCTGCGAGGCGCGGCGCGCTCCGCCGACTCGACCTGGTCGATCGACGACGGGCGGGTCCGGATGACGCCGCTCTCGGGCTACCTCCCGGGCGAGGCCGTGACGCTGAACGCGCTCACGGGACTCGTCGGCGTCCCCGAGCTGACCGATCAGGGCGTTCACGCGCGCTCGCTCCTTAACCCGAAGCTCCGCGTCGGCGGGCTCGTCCGGATCAACAACAGGGACATCAACCAGCTCGTCCAGCGGACGGCGAGCGATCCGACTCGCTTCGATTCCCGCACTGGCTTTCAGAAGATGGCGAATCTCTCTCGCGCCGATGGCCTCTACCGGCTCTACGCGGTCGAGCACTCGGGGGACACGCGCGGGGCCGAGTGGTTCTCAGATTTGACGATGTTGGCCGTCAACTCGAACGCGGTCCAGCCCTATGGATAGCGCGCCGTGAGCGCCGATCCGGCCCGTCCGCCACCGGAAAAGAAAGAAGCCGGCGACGCGGGCGCATCGGCGGCTTCGGTAAAGTACCTCAGACCCGACGATTCTAGCGCGGTTTCCCCGCTTCCGCCGCATTCGATCGAAGCCGAGCAGTCGGTGCTCGGCGCGATGCTGATCGACAACAACGCGCTCGGGAAGATCGCGGATGTCGTCGCCGAGGGCGATTTCTACCTCGACGGGCACCGCCGCATCTTCCGGCATATCGCCCGCCTGCTCGCGAGCGAGATCGCGGCCGACGTGGTCACCGTGGCCGAGGCGATCAAGGCGAGCGAGGACGCGGGGAAGACGGGCGGCATCGAGTACCTGGCCGCCCTCTTCAGTTACACGCCCTCGGCGCACAACGCGAGGCGCTACGCGGAGATGGTTCGCGACTTCGCGCGAGCGCGGGAGATCCAGGCGGCGGCGCTGGAGCTCCACGGCGGCGTGGCCCGCGGCGACATCGAAGACGCACTCGGTAAGTTCGGCGCGCGCGTCGCGGCGATCGGAGGAGGTCGCACGGCGTGGGGCCACGCGCTCGACCTCGAAGCTCTCGCCGAGCGCGAGCCCGCGCGGCCCGATTTTCTCGTCGCGGACTGGCTCCCGTCGGGCTACGTGACCCTGTTCGCCGGGCACGGCGGCGTGGGGAAATCGTTGATCGCGCTCTTCGTCGCCGTCTGCCTCGCCGCGGGCATGCCCTTCTTCGGCGTCGAGGTCGCTCGCCGGCGCGTGCTCTTCCTCTCCTGCGAGGACCGCGAGCGCGTTCTTCACTGGCGACTCGCGCGCATCTGCTCCTACCTCGGCGTCGACCTCGCGAGCCTCCGGGGCTGGCTTGAGATCGTCGACCTCGTCGGCGCGGACTCGATCCTCTGGGAGCGCGACCCGCGCACCGGGAGCACGATCACCCCGGCCTACGAAACCCTGCGCCGCCGCGTGAAGGCGAGCGGCGCCGAGGTGCTCGTCGTCGACGGCGCCTCCGACGCCTACGCCGGGAACGAGAACAACCGGGGCGACGTCAAGCGGTACAACAATGCGCTCCTCGCGCTGATCCCGCCCGATCGCGGCGCCGTGCTCCAGGTCGCACACGTCGACAAGGTGGCGGCCCGCGACGGCTCGACGAGCGAGGGCTACTCGGGCTCGACCGCCTGGCACAACGCCGCGCGGGCGCGCTGGTACCTACGCCCGGAGACCGCGCAGGGCGAAGGCGACGAGCGCCCGACGAGAACGGGCGCGCTGCTCCTCGACCTCCAGAAGTCGAACTTCGGGCGCGCCGATCAGTCGATGCGCTTCCGCTGGGACGACGACGCGCACCTTTTCCTCGGCGAGCGGCTCGGCGCGAGCGCCTTCGACCGGAAGCATCAGGAGCGGGAGGAGCGCGCCGCGATCCTGCGCGGGCTCGTCGAACTCGAACGGCTCGGCCGCCTCGTGCCCACGAGCCCAAGAGCGAACGAGAACGCGGCGATTCTACTCGCCGAGCGGCCGGGATTCCCCGCATCGCTCGGGGGCAAGGCGGGCACCACGCGCCTCTTTCGCGAGCTGCGGCTCCTCGAAGAGCAGGGCCTCGTCCGGCGCGCCCCGGTGAAGAACGCGAGCCGGCACTTGATCGAAACCTGGCAGCTCTCGGCGGCCGGAAAGGCAGCGGCGAATGGATAGGCCAGCGATGCGACGTCGCCCGCGCTTGCACTTCCACGCGCTATCAGTACAACCAGCGATGCGCGCGCGCTATGCGAGCGCACGCCATGAACCCCGTCCGCCTCCCCGCCAACCTCGGTATGGTCGGCCTCGTCGTCGATCGCGACAACGAGAAGCTCGTCGGTCCGCTTATTCAGCGCGTGAAGAGCCGGGCCGCCGTCGGCCTCCTCGCCGCCTGGCGGCGTATGCCCGAGTTCCCGTTCCTCGTCTTGGCGGGGGAACTCCACCGCGAGCGCGCGGGCGTCGTGGGCGGCATGGCGAGGACCAGGGAGGACGCGCTCGCGCTCTTTCGGCTCGCCACCGAGCGGCTCGACGAGATAGCGGCCCACTCAGGCGTCGGCTTCACCTCGGCCTGGCTCCTCCTCGTGCGCGAGGACTTCCGGCGCGATTTCGACGCGGCGAGCGCAGCCGCGCAGCAGACGGCGGGGAGCGCATGACCTGCCTGCTCGCCGCCGCCGCTCGGCTCGTTCGGCACTCCGACGGCTTTCGCTGGGTCGTCGATCGCTGCCCCTACTGCGGCCGACGGCACACGCACGGCGGCGGACCGCTCGACGGCGATCCCCGCGCGGGCCTCGGGCCTCGGGCCCCGCACTGCCACGCCGGCCCCGAGTACGCCCTCGTCGAGGCGGTCGGAGATCGCCGAGAGCTGCGCGCTGCTGCGCCCCGCGCTGGCAAATCGAAGGTTTCGTCAGTCAACCAACCGGAAGGAGAACCGCAATGAAGACCCGCTCGACCATCATCACCCTCAAGCCGGCTCGCAACCGCCAACGCTTCCCCGTTTTGAAGGTCTTGATGACTCCGGCTCATAACTGCGAATTCCGCGCGACCGAGACACCCACGTCGATTTCGGTCGAGTTCGTGATCTTGAATCCTCGCGATCTCACCGAGGACGAGATAGAGACTCTACTTCGGGAATTACACTTCGCCTACTACGGCGACCCGCGCGGGTGGGGGCTTTATTACCCTCCAGAAGTCGAGTCTCGCCACCCGAATGTCGGGTCTGCCGACTCCGCGATGGCAGAAGCAAGGACGCGACTCGCGTCCCGCATGGAGAACATCCGGCTCCTCGAAGCGGGGTTCTTCGATGACGAAGACCGAGGACCCGACCCCGCTCTCTACGGCGGCGCCTGGGACGGCTTCGATTCGCAGCTCGACACGAGACCGTTCCCGTTCGAATGGCCCCGCGCCGACCGCAGGGTCGCGCCGTGGGCGCCTTCGCAGCGAAAGTGGAAAGAAGCGTGACTCGCGCTTTCTCCTCGCCAGCCGTCAAGGGGAGCGGGGGCGACGCGGCCCCGCGCCGAACTCGCGCGCCTCTTCAATGCGCGGCTCGCCTTGAGGCTGCCGATGATATTACCGGCGAAGAACCTTTTCGAAAGTCCCAGCAGCAAGCGCGATGCCCGCAATGACAATTAGTGGGCCCCAAAAGAGTAGGAAGGCGGACAACCAAGACCATCCCCACGCGTAATGGGCGCCGACCATGCCGAGGACTGTCCCCACGATTGGTGACCAAGCGATGAGGACGGCGATGATCCCAGCAAAGAACCAATGAATCCCGAGCCAGTATTCGATGCCCGCTGTAACTCCGGCGATCTGAAAGAGTCCGAGGCCCAGATAGAGAATGAACGCGACCGGTGCGCCGACCAGGGCGAACACTGACGAGGTTCTCATCCGGCGCCTTCCTGTGAATGACTCGGCGAACAGCCTATACCAGCACGCCGACGGTTGCAGGCAACCCTCGCCCGTGGGGCGCGGCGCGGGGGTGGCCGGCGGAGGCGGAAGAACGGAACCGCGCACCCACGAACTGACCAGCAGAGGTGCCCTGGGAAGCCATGGTGCTACCGACTTAGATCGTCCCCGGCACTGCTTCACTTCATCGCCACTCCGAAGATGGTAGACTGCTTTAATGGCACGCCAGCAGAAACTAACGAATATCCAAAGGCTTCAGGTAGTTACCTCTAGGCCGGGAGAAGGTCCGACCATTGGATTCTCACCCCACCGCACGTCGAGTCCCGACGGCACCACCGGAGTCACGCTTCAGTTAAACTTGGGGACTGCCTCGGTGCCGGATAGGAGGTACGTAGCTAATGCTGCAGCCGTAGTGCAGGAGAAGGACCGGGTAACCCTGATTTTTGGCCAGACAAGGCTCGGGGGTATTGGTTACCGCTCGCTTGTGCTGATAGGCATTTCGGGCGCGGGCATCCACCAATTGCTTAAATCTTCGACCCCTATGTTAATAGCGGCGAGGAAGTACGCCGAGCGCTACCAGGTGCCGCCGATTCCGCTCTCGGAAATCAATGAGGACGTACCCGGTCAGACAGTGCCGTTCATAGCGAACCTCGCTACGGCTGGCTTCACTGGGCGCGATGCTTGCATGGACTACTATAACTACTCGCCCTTTTCAGTCCAGATCGCCGCGGGGGGGGGCGAATTTCAGGCTGAAGCTGTGGTCAGAGTGAACCTACCGACTGCCTTGATGCTGAAGATTTACGATCGGCTTGATGAACTGAAATCTGAGCTTCCCGTGGATGACTGGAAAGATGCGCACGCTGAAGATGGCTCTGATTCGGAGGATAGATCATGACAACCATCCAATTTGACCGATACGTGCCGGAAAGTTGGCTCGACCAGGGACTTTCTATTGCTGTTCCATTGGAGGACGACGATGCAGCAAGCGGTGGGGCCTCGCCGCGGCCGAAGAAGGGTCCGACCTTGAGGATGAGAACAGCCCTCAGCGCTTCCGTGATTGCCATCGGCATGGCGCTCACGAGTCTGCCATTTGTTGCTCCTAGCTTCGGGGTGATTGAGACGGTGGAGGTGACTGAACCGACCGGCGGCGAGTACTACAGCGCCGCTGATGAGGTCAAGCCGGGACGCTGGGGGGAACTCGTGGCCCTGCTCCGTAGCACACCGGAATTGGCGGCCGACGACACGAGCGGCGATCCAAAACCGCTGGCCTGAACGTGCCCGCCAGCTCATGGTGGGCTTCCGACCTTAATCCGTTGGGGCTGTCGCAAGGCGACGTCGTCCGCGATGTGCCGATCGGTACAGCCTATCCGCCGATAACCTACTTGGGCCGTGACACTTGGCCCCGGAAGGGGAAAGACGGAAAGACGATCGAGTATCGGCCGCAGACTAAAGCGCTTGAACCCTTCAGGACGGACGACACCGGTTTATATATCGCTCGCGGCAAGGTCACGCGGGCGCTCGTTGTCTCCCACAGCTGCGAGTTGGACGACAAGCCGGACGTGGGGCGCGTCTTGCTCGCACCGGCCGCCCCACTTTCGCAAATAACCGATCAGGTCGCGAAAGCGCGCATTCTGGAGCAAAAGCGGCGCGCTCTTCTGCCGCTGCCCGAGCTTCCGGAGTTGGGCGACTACTACGCCGACCTTCGGTGTATCACATACGTTGACCGCAAGCTCGTGGCCGATTCCCAGCGCGAGTTCTCGATGAGCGAGGAGGGAGTCATCCGGCTTCGCGCGCAATTGATCGAGTTCCTTACGCGCCTAGACACGGAGAAGCTTAAGGGAGACATCGCTGCCGCACTCGCGAGCGAACGCTGATTCTAGGCTGTGGCGCGTTCGCGAGGTAATTGTGCTGGCGGTCCGAGCCGCAGGCGAACCCGCAAGAGAGAGTGTCGTCGACATACGCCACCTAGCGCCCTGCCGCACCACCTCTTGAAATTGCCCAGACGCCTCCCAATTATCGGGCATCACAAGTAGTCAGATTGAGCGTATAGGGGGAGCGACCCATGCCCATGAAAGCCACCGGCCCGACGGCTCTCGCGATAGTCGACCTCGTGAAAAAGTGCGGAGCCCTGATCGCGGAGGAGAAAGACCGCGTCGTTCAGCGCGAGGCGCTCGCCGAGCTTGTGTCGATATACCTCCTGACACTCCCCGAAGCCGAGTGGGAAGCCGTGCTCGCGCACCTCATGAACACGGCGCGGGGGCTCGCCAAGCTGCGGGCTAGATGACCGAGCGCCGCGGAAGGTCCCGGGCTCGGGGAAGGCATACCGGAAGTCGCGACGGGGCGACCTTCTCCGCGACGCGCGGCGGGCGAGAAGAATTAACGCGGGGCCGCGGGAAATCAACTTCATGCGCGTCCCCGGGCGTTCCCGAGCCGGCCGATCGAGCGCGACCGCGCCGGGCGGTCTCCCGCATCATCAACCACTTATTTGAATAGTCTGCTCGCCGGAGCGCGAGCACTCGCCCGCGTGGCACAATGGGGCACCGCCGGCCGCCGACGGTATGGCTGACGGTATCCTCGGGACTGAAGAAAGATTCACGATATGGATCAACGCCATAAGCAGGGTTTCGCTCTAATCGCACGCTACGCTGAGCGCCTGCTCCGTCGCAAATAGGCGGTGGCGAAGGCGCCGCGACCGCAATCCTGATGGGATTTTCCCCGGCCGACATCGAGCAGCGCCGCGCGCTTGCGCCGCGCCCCGAGTTTCCGCTCGAGCTGCCGATCTGCGCGAGGCGCGAGGAGATCGCAAAGGCCATCTCCTCGTATCAAGTCGTCATCGTGTGCGGCGAAACCGGCTCGGGCAAGACCACCCAGCTGCCGAAGATTTGCCTCGGGCTGGGTCGCGGGATTGAAGGACTCATCGGGCACACCCAGCCGCGCAGGATCGCCGCGCGCGCCGCCGCCACCCGCGTTGCACAGGAGCTGAAGACCGAGCTGGGCGGCGCCGTCGGCTACAAGATCCGCTTCACCGACCGCGTCGGCCCGCGTTCCTACATCAAGATCATGACCGACGGCATCCTGCTGGCGGAAACGCAGGGCGACCGGCAATTGCGGCAATACGACACGCTGATCATCGACGAGGCGCACGAACGCAGCCTCAACATCGATTTCCTGCTCGGCTATGTGAAGCAACTTCTGCCGCGGCGGCCGGATCTCAAGCTCGTGATCACCTCGGCGACCATCGATGCCGAGCGGTTCTCGAAGCATTTCGACAGTGCACCCGTCATCGAGGTTTCCGGACGGCTCTATCCGGTGGAAGTCCGTTACCGCCCGGTCGAGTCGGAAGACGAGGACTACGATCTCAACGCGGCGATCAGCGACGCGGCGGAGGAGCTCGCGCGCGAGGGTCAGGGCGATGTCCTCGTGTTCCTCCCGGGCGAACGCGAGATCCGGGAGGCGGCGGAGACGCTGCGCAAGCACCACCCGCCTCACACGGAGATCCTGCCCCTGTTCGCGCGGCTCTCGGCCGAAGAGCAGGAGCGCATATTCAAGCCGCATGGCGGCCGGCGCATCGTGCTCGCGACCAACGTCGCCGAGACCTCGCTCACGGTGCCGGGCGTCCGCTACGTGGTGGACACGGGTCTCGCGCGCGTCAAGCGCTACAGCTACCGGAGCAAGGTCGAGCAGCTGCGCGTGGAGAACATTTCCCAGGCCTCGGCCAAGCAGCGCGCCGGCCGCTGTGGCCGGGTCGCGAGCGGGGTCTGCGTCCGCCTCTACGCCGAGGAGGAATTCAACTCGCGCCCGGCGTTCACCGATCCGGAAGTGCTGCGCTCGTCGCTCGCCAACGTCATCCTGCGAATGAAGTCGCTCGGCCTGGGCACGGTCGAGGAATTCCCGTTCCTCGATCCGCCGGCCTCCAAAGCGATCCAGGACGGCTATGCGCTGCTCGCCGAGCTGGGCGCCATGGACGAAGCCAACGACTTGACCGAAATCGGACGGCAACTCGCGAAGCTGCCGGTGGACCCGCGCATCGGTCGCATGGTGCTCGCGGCGAAATCGGAGAACGCGCTCCGCGAGGTGCTCGTCATCGCCGCGGCGCTCTCGGTGCAGGACCCCCGCCAGAGGCCGAGCGAACGGGCTGCGGCGGCCGATGAAGCGCAGAAGCGCTTCAACGACGAGAAGTCCGATTTCCTTTCCTGGCTGAAGCTCTGGAAGTTCTTCGAGGAATCGCTTGCCCATGGGAAATCCGGCCGCAAGCTGCACGAGGCCTGCCGCGAGCATTTCCTGTCCTTCAACCGCATGCGCGAATGGCGCGACATTCACGGGCAGCTCAAGGAGCTGGCAGTCGAGCTCGGCTGGCGTATCTCCGAGACGCCTGCCACCTATCAGCAAGTGCATCAGGCGCTGCTCGCGGGCCTGCTCGGCAACGTCGGCATGAAGACCGAGGAAGGAAATTATCTGGGTGCCCGCGGGATCCGCCTCTGGATTCATCCCGGCTCCGGCGTGAGGAGGAAGGCCGGGCGCTGGGTCATGGCGGCGGAACTGACCGAGACCACGCGCCTGTACGCGCGCTGCGTCGCTACCGTCGAGCCCGAGTGGCTCGAGGCTATCGGTGCGCATCTCGTCAAGCGCCACCAGTATGAGCCGCATTGGGAGAAGCAGCCAGCGCGCGTCGCCGCGTTCGAGCGCGGAACGCTCTACGGGTTGCTGCTGTATGCAAAGCGCCGCGTGCACTTCGGGCCGATGAATCCGGTCGAATCGAGAAAGATCTTCATCCGCCAGGCGCTGGTCGAGGGTGATTACGATACGCGCGCGCCGTTTTTTCTGCACAACCGCAGGCTCGTCCGCGAGATCGAGCAGCTCGAGCACAAGTCGCGCCGGCCCGACGTGCTAGTGGACGACGAGCTGATCCATGCGTTTTACCAGAGCCTCGTTCCCGAAGGCATCCACAACGGCGCGGATTTCGACCGCTGGCGCCGCGAGGCGGAAGCGAAAAATCCGAAGCTGCTTTTCCTCAAGCGCGAGGACCTGATGCGCCACGAGGCGGCGGGGATCACGACGGAGCAGTTTCCGCACCAGCTCGAGATGGCGGGACGCAGCTTCGCGCTCGAATACCATCACGAACCGGGCTCGCCGCGCGACGGGGTGACGCTCATCGTGCCGCTTCTCGCGCTGAACCAGGTCGATGCGGCGCGGTGCGACTGGCTCGTGCCGGGTCTTGCGCGCGAGAAGATCACGCGGCTCGCCAAGTCGCTGCCGCAGAAGCTCCGCCACCCGCTGGGCGCGCTGCCGGAGTTCGTCGACGCGTTCCTTCGAGCGAACGAGCGCGCGGACGCGCCGCTTGCGCAGGCCATCGCGCGCTACGCGCGCCGCGAGCTGAACCTCGCCGTTCCGCTCGATGCTTTCCGGCAAGAAATGCTGCCCGCACATCTTTCGATGAATTTCCGCGTCGTCGACGAGCACGGCCGGCAGCTCGCGACCGGTCGCAACCTCGCCCAGCTGCGCGCCGAGCTAGGCCAAAAGGCCGGAGAGCAGTTCGCCGAGCTCGCGCGGGCAGATGGGCCGACAGCGAAAGTCACCGCCTGGGATTTCGGCGATCTCGAGGACGTAATGGAGCTTCGGCGAGGCACCCAGACGCTCATCGGCTATCCGGGCCTGGTGGACCACGAAGATTCCGTCAGTCTCGAGGTTTTCGATTCCGCGGAGAAGGCGCGAGAAGCGCATCGGCCGGGGCTGCGGCGACTATTCAGGCTGCAATTGAAGGAGCAGGCTCGCCACATCGAGAAGAACCTTCCCGGGTCGCAGGCGATGGCGCTTCAGTTCGCCGCTTTCGGCGAGGTCGCCGAGCTGAAGGAGCAGCTGCTTGCCGCGGCTTTCGATCGTGCTTGCATGCAGGAGCCTTGGCCGCGCTCGCGGGTCGAGTTTGAACGGCGCCGCGACGAAGCACGCTCGCGCGTCACGCTGCTCGCGCAGGAAATCGCGCGACTCGCGGGAACGATTCTCGCCGAGCATGCAGCGCTGCAGAAAAGGCTGCACCAGACGTCCAAGGCGTTTCCCGAGCCTTGCCGCGACATCCAGGAGAGCACGACCCGACTTCTCTCCAAGCGGTTCATCGAGCAGACGCCCTACGAGCGGCTGCAACACTTCCCGCGCTACCTGAAGGGCGCGGGCCTGCGGCTCGACAAGCTGCGCGCGGATCCGCAGCGCGATGCGCGCCTCGCCGCGGAGTTTGCGCCGCTGTTTGCGCAGTGGCAGCGCGAGCTTGTGAAGCAGGCGAAGTCGGGGGCGCCCGATCCGCGGCTCGAGCAATTCCGCTGGCTGCTCGAGGAGCTGCGCGTGCAGCTTTACGCCCAGGAGCTGAAAACGCCGGTGCCGGTTTCGGTCAAGCGCCTCACCAAGATGTGGCAGACTATGCGCGAGTGAGAGAGGAATGGAAAGGATTATTGCCCCGTTGTTAAAGGCGCTTGCCAGCCTGCTGCATCCGAAGATGCTCTGGCTCATGGTATGGCCGGTGATCGTCGCGCTTATCCTATGGGTGACGCTCGCCGTGTTTTACTGGGGCGAGGCCGCGCAGTGGATCGCCGCTCAGCTGCACCAGTGGCCGCCGTACGAATGGGCGGTCTCGGTCTGGCCCCTCAAGCTCATTTCGGCATGGTTCGGCTGGATCCTCCTGCTGTTGTTGTTCGTGCCCATGGTTCTGATCACGGCCGTGCTGATCATCAGCGTCGTTTCCATGCCGGCGATGGCCGCTCATGTCGGCGGGCGCGACTACCCGGGGCTCGCCCGCCGGAAGGGGGGCACGTTCGCTGGCAGCCTTTGGAATGCCCTCGCTGCGCTCATACTGTTTTCGCTGCTCTTCGCGGTCAGCTTGCCGCTATGGCTGGTTCCGCTGCTGTGGCCGGTGCTGCCCATCGCTCTGTTCGGCTATTTCAACCAGCGCGTATTCCGCTACGATGCTCTTGCGGAGCACGCGACCGCCGCCGAGATCGCCGAGATCGTGCGCCGCCACCGGGGCGAGCTGTTTCTGCTGGGCGTAGCGCTCGCGATCATCGGTCATGTCCCCGTGCTCGGGCTCTTCATGCCGGTGTACGGCGGGCTCGCTTTCATCCACTACGGCCTCGAGTGCCTCGACGAGCTGCGCAGCGAGCCGATCGAGGGTGCTGCGACTCGGGCGTGAGATGGGGATCGGGGCGATCATCATCGGCGACGAGATCATTCGCGGCAAGCGCGAGGACCAGCATTTTTCCAAGCTCATCGAAATTCTCGCGGCCCGCGGAATGAGGCTCGACTGGTGCCAGTACCTCGGCGACAACCCCGAGCTCATTACCGCGACACTCAGGCGCACGTTCGCTTCGGGAGACCTCGTCTTCAGCTTCGGCGGCATCGGCGCGACGCCGGACGATCACACGCGCCAGTGCGCGGCGGACGCGCTCGGCCTTGAATTAGTCCTACACCCCGATGCGGAGGCGGCGATTCGCTCGCGCACGGACATGGAAATCACCCCGCAACGGCTCAAAATGGGCGAATTTCCGCGAGGCTCACGCATCATTCCCAATCCGTACAACCGCATCCCCGGGTTTTCCCTGGAAGACCACCATTTTGTTCCTGGATTCCCGGTGATGGCATGGCCCATGGTCGAGTGGGTGCTCGACCAACGCTATGCGCATTTGTTTCACCGCACGCCCGAGGCCGAGGCCTCCGTCGTCGTCTATGGCCTTCCCGAATCGACCGTCACGCCGCTGATGATCGAAGTGGAGCAGCGCTACCGCGGCCTGAAGTCGTTCAGCCTTCCCAGCATGGGCGAGGCAGGCGTGCGCCGTCACATCGAACTCGGGGTGCGGGGTGCGCCGGAAGAAGTGACGCCAGCTATCGAGCAGATGAAGCTTGGGGTGGCTGCGCTCGGCGGCAGGTGGGAAGAAAAGCAGTAAACCGGGGACCGACCACGTTTTCCCTTCGTCGGCTCGACGAAAAACGTGGTCTGTCCCCAAAACAAAAAGCCCTGGCTTGCGCCAGGGCTTTAGGGCGCCCACGGAGAGGAGGAGGGACCGTGGGCGCGAAGCCTGTAGGTTAGGCTGCCGCGCGCTGTTTCTTGGATTCCTTGGCGGATGAAGTCGCCGTGGTGAAATTCGCTTCGGCGATTTCGGTGGCCTGCTTTGCGACCTTGTTGAAGCTCTCGTAGGCGGTGTTGGCTGCGGCGAGCGCAGACTTCACGGCTTGGACGGCGACGTCGGACCCGCCTGGCGCGTTCTTCGAAACCTTGTCGAGAAGACCGACCAGGTTCTTGTTAAACTCGACAGCTTGCGCTTCGAGGAACTTGGCCAATTCGCTGTTCGTTTGGGCGGCAACTTCGTATACGCTGCGCGAGTAGGCGATGGCTTTTTCCATCGTCGGCTGGGTCGCCGCGGCGTTCAGGTTGAGGTATTCCTGGGGGTCTTTGGCGTTGAGCAGTGCTTTAGCGTGGCCGACGCCTTCCTCAAATGCGGCCTTGGTTGCATTGAAATACAGGGCGGACAGGCGCTCGAAAGCGGCGAACTGCGTGTGCGCGAGACCTAGGATGGCCTCGATGCCAGCCTTGTTCGTGCTGGCGATTTGTTCGGGCGTGAAGTTCATGATCATCTCCGTAAAGGTTGGAATGGCTTGCCGTTAGGTTAGTGCTCTTGTCCTGTGGTGCCTTAGTGCTACTCCGCATATTTGTTGCATCGCAACACGTAAGATTCTACAAGGATAACAATCGATGTCAAGAATTATTTGTGCGACGCAATAGAGTTTCAGGGCCGATAAAGATAAAAGCCCATATAAGCATCTGGATTTGTGGCGTCGGAAGTCAGTAGACACCTACCTCCAACTCTTTGTTTTTAAATGATCCGCGCCTTTTCCGGGAGGGCCCGGGAAAGCGAGCGAATCGTGAGCACGCGTACCTACGTACCGCCGTCATCAATCCTTACCCTGCTCGTCCTGCTCACCCTCGGCTGGGGGGTCAACTGGCCGATCATGAAGGTGGTGATGGCCGAAATGCCGCCTCTGCACTTCCGCGCGTTGTGTCTTGCGGTCGGGGCGGCGGGTCTTTTCGCGATCGCTCGGGCCAATCGCTTGCCGATCCGCGTCCCTCCAGGAGCCTGGCTGAGGCTGATCGTGATTACGCTCTTCAACGTCGCCGCATGGAATGTGCTCGCAGTCTACGGCGTCACGTTCATGGAATCGGGGCGCGCCGCGATCCTCGCGTATACCTTTCCGGTGTGGGGCGTGCTGCTCGGCGTGTGGGTCCTGCGCGAGCCGGTGACCGGAAGCCGGCTCGCGGGCGTGGTTCTGGGCGTACTCGGGATGCTGGTGCTTCTCGGTGACGAGATCCACGCCGTGGGGCGCTCACCGACCGGGGCGCTGCTGCTCATCGCTTCGGCGAGGAAGGGAGTTTTTCGCCGCTCGCGCTCTCGACTTGGCCCTTCTGGGGGCTCGTCTACAACGTGCTCGTCAGCTCGATCTTCTGCAACTGGGCCTGGATCAAGATCGCGACGCACGCGCCGATCAGCGTTTCCTCGCTCTCCACGCTGATGATCCCGATCATAGGTGTGTTCAGCGGAATGCTGTTGCTGGGCGAGCGTCCGCAGTGGAGCGATTTGGCCGCCCTTGTTTTGGTCGTCGCGGCTCTGGCGGCCGTGCTCCTGCCGCGGCGCCCGGCAGCGTAGTCCGCCTCGTTCAGCCTGCTTCGCCTTCCCGGAGGCTGCGTCGAGTCGGGATTCTTTCGATGCGCCAGTTCGCCAGCGCCCAGTTCCAAATCCCCGCAATTCTCCCCGCCGCCAGTTCCGCTGGCGGCCGCTGGCCGAGAAAGCTCAAGGCTTGCCAAAGGCGAACCGGGGCTTCCGTGACGGTCAGCGGGGCGGCGCGTGTCTGCTTGCTGAGTTTTTCACCGTATTGGTTCGTCGCGACCGGAAGATGCATGTATCGCGGAGTCGGGTGACCCAACAAGCGCTGCAGCAGTATCTGCCGCGGCGTGGAGGCGAGCAAATCGGCGCCGCGCACCACGTCGGTGATGCTCTGCTCGAAATCATCCACCACTACTGCGAGCTGGTAAGCAAAAAGGCCGTCCGAACGTCGCACGACGAAGTCGCCGACTTCTCGAGCCAGGTTTTGTTCGATCCTACCTTGGAGCAGGTCCTCAAACGCGATCATTGCGTTGTCTACGCGCACGCGCATCGCTCGAGCCGCGCGTCCCGGCGCAAGCCCCCTGCGGCAGGTGCCGGGATAGATGGGCTCGCTCGCTGCTAGCAAGGTCGAATCGGAAATTTCCCGCCGCGTGCAAGCACAGGGAAACACCGCATGCTCATGCTCGAGACGTTTCAGCGCCGCTCCATAAGCTGCGCCGCGACGGCTCTGGAACACGACTGTTCCGTCCCATTCGAACCCATACACCTCGAGCATCCTGAGAATCGTATTGGAAGCCCCCCGAGCCTCGCGCGGCCGGTCGAGATCCTCCATGCGCACCAGCCATTTGCCTCTGTTCCAGCGCGCCTCGAGATAGCTGCCGACCGCGGCGATGAGGGAACCGAAATGCAGCGGACCGGTCGGGGAGGGAGCAAAGCGCCCCCGATAGGGTCTCGTCGAGTCATGCATAATCTGGGACGAAAATCATAGCAGCGTTTCCCGGCCAGCCCAAATTCATGACCGATCCCCATCGCATCGTTGTCGTCGGCGGCGGCGCGGGCGGGCTTGAGCTCGCGACCCGGGCAGGGGACCGCTTCGGGCGCAGAGGACGCGCCACCGTCACCCTGGTGGACAAGAACGAGACCCATCTCTGGAA
>WNGP01000658.1_pt1 | contig 27921 bp, 22 predicted proteins | sample 5407671 | NCBI WGS metagenome assembly WNGP01 (sample SAMN13153381, study PRJNA577476) | soil metagenome | isolation source: 40 cm soil or saprolite under Garry oak tree replicate 2 | place: USA:California | collected 2016-06-15
GGTGGGGCGTCGTGATCGCGCGCTCCACGCCGGCCCGCAACACCGTGAGCGGCGTCTTGAGCTCGTGGCTCGCGTCCGCGGTGAACCGGCGCAGCGCGGTGAAGCTCTGCTCCAGGCGCGTCATCATCTGGTTCAGCGTAGCCGCCAGCCGGCCCAGCTCGTCCTTCACGATCGGCTCGGCGAGCCGGCGGTGCAGGCTGCGCCCGTCGCTGATCTCGCGAACCTCGGTGATGATCTGGTCGACGGGCGCGAGCGCCCGTCGCGCGATCCAGGACCCGACCAGGAGCGCGGCCACGAGGCCGATCGGGAGGATGAGCGCGGCGGACTCGAGCAGCTGCTGCGGCGCCAGCTCAGCCGTCCGCACGTCGGCCCCCGCGAGAATGGCGCCGAACGGGGGTCCGATCTCCCGGAGATAGCGCACCGCGTAGCGCAGGTTCGGCCCGTCCGACGCCAGCCGCACCGCGCCCGCGGTAGGACCGGTCGGCGGGGGGGGGAAGGCGACGAGCTGCCGCAGCTGCTCCACGTTCTGGAAGGTCAACGCTCGAGCATCGGCGGACGCGAACAGGAGGCTGCCGTCCTGCGCCGTGATGATGAGGTAGTCGGGCACGACCTCGAGCAGCGCGGCCACATCGGGAATCAGCACCGGCCGGTGGGCCGTGTCGCGCTGGATGAGGACGCCGCGCGCGCGATAGCTCTCCGCCAGGATCCCGGCGGTCAGCTCGGCTTCGGAGCGGATGCGCTGGTCGAGGTCCTGATAAGAGGCGCTGCGACGGGCGAAATACAACGCGACCGCGAATGCGGCGAGGGTGAGCGTGAGCGCCGTCGAGTACCACGCGGTGAGCCGGCCGCGGATCGTCTGCACGTCACGCCCGCGCGACGTACCCCACGCCGCGCACCGTGTGGATCAGCTTGGGCTCGCGCCCGTGGTCGAGCTTCTTGCGCAGTCGCGTGATCACCACGTCCACGATGTTCGTGCCGGGGTCGAAGTGGTAGTCCCAGGCGTACTCGGTGATGAGCGTGCGGGGCATCACGCGTCCCTGGTGGCGCATGAGGTACTCGAGCACGGCGTATTCCTTGGGGGTGAGGTCGATGAGCTTGCCCCCCCGGCGCACCTCGTGACTGCCCGTGTCGAGCGTCAGGTCGGCCAGCTTGAGGACCGGAGGAGCGATGGCCTTGGGCCGGCGCCCCAGGGCCTCGACGCGCGCCAGCAGCTCCTCGAGCGAGAACGGCTTCGTGACGTAGTCGTCGGCGCCGGTGCGCAGGGCTTGCACCTTGAACTCCACGGTGCCCTGCGCCGTGAGCACCAGCACGGGGATCTCGTTCCCTCGATCGCGCAGCGTGCGCAGCACTTCCGTACCGGGCATCACCGGGAGCCGCAGGTCGAGTACCATGAGGTCGTAGGGCCCGCTCGTCGCGAGACGCAGACCCTCGGCCCCGTCTCCGACCAGGTCGGCCTGATAGCCCGCTTCTTCCAGCCCGCGCTTGACGTACTGTCCTACCGTGGCGTCGTCTTCGACGACGAGGACCTTCATCCCAGGGGGAGGTACACCTTGAAGTTCGAGCCGACACCCAGCTGCGACTCCACCTCGATGCGCCCGCGGTGCTCGGCGATGATGCCGTAGCAGATGGACAGGCCGAGGCCGGTCCCCCGCCCCGGCGCCTTGGTGGTGAAGAACGGCTCGAAGATCTTGGGCAGCAGCTCGTCGTTGATGCCCGTGCCCGTGTCGATGAACTGGATGAGCAGCTCGTCCCGGCGGTCGAGGTTGACCCCGCTCTTCACCGTGAGGATGCCGCGCGAGTCCATCGCATCCATGGCGTTCAACATCAGCGCCATGAAGCTCTGAATCAGCCGCTCCGCATCCCCCTTGACCGGCGGCAGCCCGGACGTCAGCTCGCGCACGACCGTGAGCCGCTTGAAGCGGGCGTGGTGCTTGAGCAGGAACAGGGTCTGATCGACCAGCGCGTTCACGTCCACTTCGCGCTTGTCACGCGCCTTGGGACGCGAGAAATCGAGCAGGCCATCCACGATCCGCCGGCAGCGCTGCACTTCGGAGTCGATGATCCCGAGATACTCTTCGAACGCGTGACGGACGCCGGGGGGCAGCTCTTCGTTCCGCAGCGCCAGCGCTTCGCTGCACGCGAGGATCGTCGCAAGCGGATTGTTGATCTCGTGCATGACGCCGGCGGCGAGCTGGCCCACGGCGGCGAGCTTCTCGGTTTCGGCGAGCCGCTGCTGCGCCTCCCGCCACTCGGTGATATCCTCGCCGATGGTGATGACGTGCGTGATGTCGGCCCCGTCCTGCCGCATCGGGATTTTGGTGATGCGGTAATGGCGGATGTCCCCCGTCGCCCGCGATTCCATCTCCATCTGCTGCATCTCGCCGGTGTCGAACACACGGTCGAATTCGCGCTTCAGGAGGTCGCGCGGCTGGCGGTCGAGCACCTCGAAGACCTCCCGGCCCACGGCGTCGTCCCGCGCCACGCCCTGCGTGCCCGCTTCGCGCTTGCGGTTCCACGCCCGGATGCGGTAGGCCCGGTCGATCACGTACAGCCCGACGGGAAGGAAGTCCACGATCTGGGCCGCGAAGTTGCGTTGCGCCTCGACCTCACGGGTGCGCAGCGCGACCTCCGACGCCAGGTCCTGCGACAGCTCCGTGGCGGCGATCACGGGGGCGAGGATCTGCGCGACCACCACCAGCACGTCGTGTGCCATCCCCTGAAACCGGCCTTCCGGGATCAGGGCTTCGATCAGCCCGAGCGCTTCCTCCTGGTGCACGAGCGGCAGGCGCAACAGCAGCATGCCGGCCGAACCCCGCTCCGAGCGCGCGCCCTGGGCGATCCAGTCGGCGACCGGCGCGGCGAACGCCGGCAGCACTGCCTCATCCCCCGGAGTGGTCAGCGGTGTATAGCCGCCGCCGGCGGCATCGCGCAGCCACAGCCGGCAGCGGCGCAGGGCGAGCCCGCGCCGCAGCGCTCCGACTACCTGGGTGAGGGCGTCCTCGGATGCGAAGCCGGCGGCGAAGATCGACGCGACTTCCGCGAGGAGCCGCAGGCCGGGATGATCGGAATCGAGACGGGGAGCGGCCATCGGCCGCTAAGCTAGGGATGCGCGCTGTGGTGCGCCAGCGGCAGCTCGAAGCGGAGCCCCAGAAACGTGTGCACAGTCGTCACCGGCCCGAAGAACACCGTGGGCCCGACGACGAAGCTGTAGCGCACGCCCTCCCCACTCCCGAAGCGCAGTCCCGGGAGCAAGGACACGGCCGCCCAGGGTGAGCCCTGGGGCAACGGCGAGTTGGAGCCCACGTACCCCGACACTTCGATGCTCAGATCCGCGCCGAGCGGCGCCGGGTTGGTCTCGTTGCCCACGTCTGCCAATCGCGCGAGCCCAGTGCGGAGGCCGAGCATGGCGGCGCCGATGACGCCGCGCGACCCGCCCACGATCGCGCCCTCGTCGATGAACGACCCGCCTCGTCCACCCAGCATCACTGAGCGCAGTGGTCCCACATGAAGGGACCGCAGGTACGCGACCTCGATACCCTCGATCTGCCAGCCGGAGCCTGCGGTGGCGGCGAAGCCGAGCGACACCGCCTGCCCCACCAGCCGCGTGGACAAAATGGCCGTCGCTATCAACATTGCAATCATGGACCGACGCACGTTCATCCTCCTGACGGGAACCGCTTCCGGAGCGATCATCCGACCCCTCCCCTCCCACCGATCCGCCCGCCCGCACGGCAACGATCCGGGGTCGGACCTGGGGCTGCTGCGATTCGAGCTCGACGAGCGGCAGCGCTGGTCGCTGTGGTACCGCGGCGACGGTCCGCCCGTTCCGCTCGTGCGCGCTGCCACGCTCGGCGTGTGGATCGGGGGACAGCTCGTCACCCTCGCCGACCTGGAATATAGCACCGTCGGAAACCGGCGTCCGCCCGGCGGAGCCTCCATCGTGGTGCGCGGGCACGCGGCCGGAGTGATCGTCGAAGCCGAGCTATTCGCAGCGAGCGCGGCCGCGGCGCCGCAGGCCGCCGTGAGTGTCGCCGTGTACCCGGATCGCGAGCTCCCCACCGTGCGGGGCGTGCGCTTCCTGCAAGCGCCCGCCGCGGAGGTCATGCCCGGGCGCGACGACCTCGTGGCCCTCGTCAACGGCTACGAGTCGCGCAGCGCGTGTCGCGTCGTCAGCCTCCCCGCGGACGTCACGAGCTACGGCGCCGTTGGCCTCACGCGCGGCGGTCGCGGCCTGGCGCTGGCGTTCGAGTCGGCGGAGCCGGGCGACGGCATCGTGCGGGTCACGGCGGACGGCCTCGAGGCAGCGAGCGACTGGGCGCCGGCCCGGCCGCTGCGCCCCGGAGGCGACACCACGCAGATGCGTCTGAGCTACGTCCCCGACGGCGACGGCCTCGACGCATTGCGGGCCCTGTTCGTCCCGGCTTCACCGGTCGATCAGGAGCGCCTGGCGTCGAGCGCGGCACCCGCCGGGTGGTGCTCCGGCTCGGAGCTCCGGGGTGCGGTGACCGAAGCCGATCTGATCGCCAATCTGGAGTTCTGCGCCGCCCGCTTCGACCGGCGCTTCTGCCGCTTCATCGAGCTCGACGATGGCTATCAGCGCGCGATGGGAGATTGGCTGCCGGGTGATGACCGGTTCCCGCACGGGCACCGCTGGCTCACTGATCAGATCCACGCGAAGGGGCTACAGGCCGGGCTGTGGCTCGCGCCGTTTGGGGTCGCGGAACACTCCGGCGTGGCCACGGCGCACCCCGAATGGCTCTTGAAGGGGCCGGATGACACTACGCCGGTGGTCTGCGAGACGCGCGAGGAGTGGGGGGGCCGCGTGTACGCCCTCGACAGCGCACATCCCGCCGCCCGGCAGTGGCTCTTCGACCTCGCGCGCCGGGCGGTGCAGGAGTGGGGCTACGATTACCTGAAGCTCGACCTGCTCCTTTGGGCCACGCAAGGCGACTCGCATTACGGCGGGCTCACCCATGCGGAAGCAATCCGCAGCGGCCTCGGCGCGCTCCGAGACGGAGCGGGGACTGAGGCGTTCCTGGTGGGCGGCGGGGCACCCCTGCAACACCCCGCCGGGCTCGTCAACGCCCTCGGCATCGGTCCGGACGCAGACGCGAGCTGGAGCGGACTCCAGGGACCGGCGCGCGCGACCGCCCTGCGCAGCTTCTACCATCGAGGCGCCTGGCTCAACCTCCCCGGCCAGCTCGTCGTCCGGCCGCCCCTCTCGCCCGCCGAGGCGCGGCTGTGGACCTCCATCGTCGCCGTCTCGGGAGGACTCGCGGCGCTGTCCGACAACCTCCCCAACCTGCCGGCCGACCGGATCGAGCTGCTGGAGCGCGCGATGCCCGTGGCGACCGGCGCGGGACGGCCCGTCGGCGCGATGCGCGACGAGCCAGAGGTAGCACCGGCGCTCGTCGCAGACGACGAGCCGCACCGTATCACGAGTCCCTGGCGGTTTCGCACCGGCGACGATCCTGCGTACGCCGCCCGGGGCTACGACGAGACGGCGTGGGAGGCGGTCGCGGTGCCGGGGTCGTGGCAGAGCGGCGGGCACTCCGGTTACAGCGGGTGCGCGTGGTACCGGGTGCGGTTCACCCTTCCCAACACCCCACCCGGCCGGTCAGGCGGACGGGCGGACGGGCGGACGGTCACACTCGAGCTCGGGAAGATCGATGACGCCGACGAGACGTTCGTGAACGGCGTGAAGGTGGGACAAACTGGAGACTTCCCGCCGCATCACGTCGGGGCGCGGGAGGCATTCCGCCGTTATGCGCTGCCGAGCGACGCGCTCAACTGGGGCGGGGAAAACGTGGTCGCCATCCGCACGTACGGCAGCGGCGGCCTCTGGAGCGTGCGGCGCGAACGGCCGGCAGGGAATTGGATCATCGAGGGCACGCCCGGTTGGTGGACCGTGGTGCTCGCCAACTGGGAGGACCAAGCGACGCAGATCACACTGCCTCTCTTCGCGCTCGGTCTCGGGGCCGGAGGCAAGCGTTATAACGCATACGACGTCTGGCGGGACGCCCCCGTGGCCGATGTGACCGACGCCATCACCGCCAAGCTCGACGCGCACGCCGCGCTCACGATCGCACTCCGTGCGGCGGTCGCCCGGCCACAGGTAATCGGCACCAGCCGTCACGTCGTGCAGGGTGCAGTGGACATCGCGGACGAAACCTGGGACGCGACCACGCGGACCCTCAAAGCGCGATCCGTCAATCGCGACACCCGAGCCTACACGGTGACCATCGCCGTACCCAAAGGAATGCGGCCCGCGGCCTGCAAGGCGGATCCCGCCTGCACGGTCAAGAGGCTCGAGTCGGGGCACGCGGTGCTGGCGTGGCCTGCCGGCGATGCCCGAGACGTCGCGTGGGAGGCACGGTTCGCGGCGGAGGCGGCAAGGGGCGGTAAGAGGCGGTAAGGGGCGGTGGCAATACCGCCTCCTACCGCCTCCTACCGCCTCCTACCGCCCCCTACCGCCCCTGTCATCTCAACTCCCCGCACGAACTGTCTCTGGCCCACCACATAGAGGACCAGCGTCGGCAACGCTGCCGCGCCCGCCACCGCCAACTCGTACGCCCAGTTCCCATGGAACGCGCCGTGCAGCTGAGCGAGCCCCACCTCCACCAGCTGCCGCTCGGGCGAGCGCATCACGACGAGCGGCCAGAGGAAGCTCCTCCACTGCTCGGCGAACGCGATCACACCGAGAGCCGCGAGGGCCGGCCGAGCCTGCGGGAGCGCGACCCGCCGAAAGATCGTCCACTCCCCTGCCCCATCGAGACGCGCGGCGTCTTCGAGATCGCGCGGCACCGCGAGAAACGACTGCCGCAGCAGGACGATGCCCCACACGGAGACCAGGTCCGTGACGACGAGTCCGGGATACGTGTCCACCCAGCCGAGCGCGTCGATCATGAGAAATCGGGGCACGAGCAGCACGATCGCAGGCACGGTGAGCAGCGCCAGCACCGCGGCAAAGAGGCGGTCCCGACCGGGAAAGCGCAGCCGCGCGAAGGCGTACGCGGCCGTCGCGCTGGTGCCAACCTGGGCGACGACGGTACATGCCGCGAAGAGGGCCGTGTTCGCGTACAAGCGCGCCAGGGGGAGGGTTGCGAGCGCGCTGATCCCGTCACGCATACTCGACCGGCTTCCGGAGCCACCGGAGCTGCAGACGCATGATAGGAAGGAGCAGGACGGCGACGAAGAGCGCGATCACACCCGCGTAACCCAATTCCAGGACCTGCCAGCCTACCTGATAAGTGCGGTACGCCAGCGTATCGGTGCCGTGCAGCGGCCCGCCCTGCGTCAACACATAGATGTAAGTGAATACCTGCGACGCGCCCGCCAAGCCGGTCACGAAGACGAACAGCGTCACCGGCCGGAGCAGCGGAAACGTGATCTTCCAGAACCGCCGCCAGGCCCCCGCCCCATCCACCCGCGCCGCGTCGCCGTACGCCGCCGGGATGGTCGCTAGCCCTGCCTGGAATACAGTGAGCTGATAGCCGAGCTGCGCCACGAGCGACACGATCATGACGGCAACGAGCGCCGTGGCGGGAGCGTCGAGCCAGCCGAGGCGCCGATTGATCGGTCCCCCGGTGGGATCGTACAGCCACTCCCACACCAGCGCCGTCGCGACGACCGACGAGGCGTACGGCAGCAGGAGCAGCGCCCTCGCCACCCGCCCGTACCACGAACCGCGCGGCAGGGCCACCGCGGCGCCGAGCGCGAGCGCCATGCTCACAGGGAGATAGAGAGCGTAGAGCAGCGTGGTGCGTAGCGCGCCCCACACACGCGGATCCGTCGCCAGGCGTGTGAAGTTCGCGGCGCCGACGAACGCGGGTCCCGGCTCGAGCGGACTCCAGCGGTGCATCGACACGTACGGCACCAGCAGCAGCGGGATGATCGAAAACACGGCGAGGTGGCACAGGGCGGGCGCGAGGAACCCCCAGGCCGCGATCGCCTCCCGCGCTTCGCGGGGCCGGCGGGGGACGCCCGCGATCCACAGGGCGAGCCACACCACTCCCGGCCCGAGCAGCGCCAGGCCCAACGTCCCCAGCAACCACCCACCGCTTGCCGCATCCGCCGCCGGCACCCGCAGCTCGAGCCAGCGCGCCGGCCCCAGACGGATCGCAACGGTGGCGAGGAAGACTCCCTCCCGCCGGCCGCGCTGCGGCGCCGCGGGGCCCGAGTCGACGACCACGAGCTCCCCGCCGCGCGCCGCCCGGGCGACCTCCGCCAAGCCCGGCCGATCGGGGCCGGCGGCCGCCTCCTGCACGAGCATCCGCGTGTCGGTGAGCCATCGGTCGGTCGCTTGCCGCGCGGCGACTCGCACGTCGGCGTATGCGGTGAAGCCGAGCAGGAGCGCCGCGGCGGCGTACCACGACAGCGCCCGCGCTGCGCGCACCGCCTTGGCGCCCAGGCCGATCGTCACGATTACCATCGCGAGCACCCACCACTTGAGCCACGCCGGGCCGAGCCGCGGGGCTCGCACTGCGACCGCGCCGACGACGTCCCATTCGTCGGGATCGAACAGCGGTGCCACCACCGTTCCCCCCCCGCTCTGCCACGCCGCCACCTGCTCGCGGCGCAGACGGCTGAGCTCGGCGGGGGCGAGCGGCGGCGCGGTCGCGTGCACCAGCGGAGCGGTCGCGTGATAGACCTCGACCAATGGGGTCCAGCCGGGGAGCGTTTCCAGCGCCCGCGCCCGGATCAGCAGCAGCGGCAGGTCGTAGTCCGTGCGGTCCTTGGACGCGGGGCCGACCAGCGCGAGGTACCCCGCGATCGTCACGGCGCTGCGCTCGGCGAAGCCACGGGCGTAGCGCCGCGTCGCCAGGCGCGCCGCTCCGAGAGGGAGTGCCGCCGAGACGGCGACAGCGGCGAGCAGCGCGCCCCGGCGGGCGAACGGACTCACCGCGGTGCGACGCCCAGCAGTCGGTCGATGCGGTGCGCCACGTCGTGTGCCGCCGCTTCCGGATCGGCGCCGGCGAGGATCCGGTCCACGAGGTCGGGTAGCACCCCCTCGACGTCGCGCCACCGGGCCACCCGCGCCGCCCAGGGAGCACGCGCGTGCGCGGTAGCACGGAGAAATGCCGTCTCCCATCCCAGCGTATCGCCTGCGGCGAGCGCCTGCGCCGCCCCCGTCGCCGCGGGAAGGTCGAGCCCCGCCTCACCCCGCGCCGCCTGTGCGACCGAGTCCGTGAGAGAAACGAGCAGCTCGACCGATAGCTTGCGGCGGCCCGCCCAGCGCGGGATCGCGTAGCCGGTCGCATACACGACAGTCGCCGGCGGCCAACCCGCGCGATGCGGTAGCTCGACGAAGCCCACCCGCGGCGCACGGCCCCGGTCCAACCGCAGCTGCGCGACGCTCGCGTGGGTGACGGTCAGCATGGCGACTCGCCCGGTCGTGAAAGGCCCCAGGTCGCCGCCGCTCCAGTCCAACCGGCTCACACTGCGCGGGGCAACCTGTTCCTCGGTGAGGAGCCCGGCGTACCAACGGATCGCGGCGACCGAGGTCGGGGAGTCGAGACACCCGGCGGCGCGCCGCCCGCCGGGACAGAGCACGTCGCCCCCGCCCGACCAGAGCCAGGGCAACCAGGCTGCGCCCGCGCGCTCGACCTGGGTGCCCCACTGGTCCACGCGGCCGTCACCGTCCACGTCACGCGTGAGCTGGTGCGCGAGATGCAGGAAGTCGTCCCATGTCCAGTCGTCGGTCGGATAGGACAAGCCGGCGCGATCGAAGAGGTCCTTGTTGTAGGCGAGAACGACGGGCGAGTAGCCCCGCGGGAGCGCGTACACGGCGGTGCCGCGCCGGAACATGCTCAGCACCGTCGCGTCGAAGCTCCGCGGGTCCGCGCCGACCCGCGACAGGTACGGCGCGAGATCGAGCACGCGGCCCCCCCCTCCGTCCACGAGGGCCGCGACGTCCGCCGGGTCGAGCAGGAAGGCATCGGGTGGCGCGCCCGCGCCGAGCGACGCGAACAACCGCTCGCGGTATCCGGCCTCGGTCGCCGCGTATCGCCCGACGACGGGCACGCCGGGATGGGCATCCCGGTACCGCTGGAGCAGACCCTCCTCGAGGCCGCGGTCCCCGTCGCCCGCACGGCTCGCGACGCGTAGCGTTCCCGGCCCGTCCGACGCTCCCACCGATCCACATCCGTACAGCAGCAGCGCAAGGGCCGCCCGGCGTCTCACCCGAGTCGCGCCTCCGCGACGTCGAACAGGTGCAGGTGGCGCCGGTCCAGTCGGAAGCCGACCCGGTCGCCGGCGCGCACGTCCACGATCCCGGGCAAGCGCGCGATGAGCGGCTGCCCCCCGGCATCGAGATGGACGAGCGTCTCGGCGCCGAGCGGCTCGACGACCTGCACGAGAGCGTTCCCTTGCCCCTGGTCCGCGCCGCACATCGCGACGTGCTCGGGGCGGACTCCGAGATGGACCTGGCCCGCGTACTCCGAGAGGGTTACGGGGATCGCGAAGCTGCCGCAGTCGACCGTCGTCTCGCCACGCCGCTCCACCGCCGTGCCGTGCAGGATATTCATCCCCGGGCTCCCGATGAAGCGCGCCACGAACACGTCCGCGGGGCGCTGGTACACCTCGGTCGGCGTCCCCAACTGCCGGAGCCGCCCTTCGTGCAGCACGGCGATGCGCTGCCCCATGGTCATGGCTTCGACCTGATCGTGCGTGACGTACACCATGGTCGCTCGCAGCGCCCGGTGCAGCTTGAGCAGCTCGGCCCGCATCTCGACCCGCAGGCGCGCGTCGAGGTTGGAGAGCGGCTCGTCGAACAGGAACACCTGGGGCGCGCGCACGATGGCGCGGCCCAGCGCGACCCGCTGGCGCTGGCCGCCGGAGAGCTGGGCCGGCCGCCGGTCGAGCAGCTCCCCCACGCCGAGCCGAGCGGCCGCCTCCTCCACGCGGCGCGCCACCTCTGGTCTGGCGAGGCGCCGCATCTCGAGCGGGAAGGCGATGTTCTGCCGTGCCGTGAGGTGAGGGTACAGGGCGTAGTTCTGGAAGACCATCGCGACGTCCCGCTCGGCCGGAGGCACGTCCGTGACGTCGCGGTCGCCGATCAGGATCTCGCCCGCGTCGGGACTCTCGAGGCCCGCGATACAGCGCAGCGCCGTCGTCTTGCCGCATCCCGAGGGGCCCAGCAGGACGAGGAACTCGCCCTCGCCGACCTCCACCGAGAGGTCCTGAAGCACTGGCTTGCCGCCGGCGCCGAATCCCTTGGTGAGGTGGCGCAGCTCAACGCGCGCCATCTACCCCGCGAGCACCGCCTGAGCGACGACATAGACGATCGCCGCCGTCACGACCCCGGTGACGATCACGCCGCGCACCGTCTCGATCGGCTGCTTGGTCGGACCCTTGGTACCCGCGAGTGCGTTGACCTCGAGCAGGGCGAGGATCAGGAGCAGCAGACCCCCGTACAGCCCCGTGTGGCCGACCGGGTTGAGCGTGAAGTGGGACGCCGCGCCCATGAAGAACAGCATCGGGAACGACATCACGACATTGGTCCGCGACGCGAGGAAGGCGCGACGCGACGCCGCCGGGGCTTGGGGGTTCGCCTGGCCGCCGCTCGCCGCGGCGACCGCCGAGGCGATCACGACTTTCTGATTGGGCCAGATGACCAGCCACACGTTCAGAAACATCACGACGCCGAAGGCCGCCCCCGTGAGAATGGTGATGCCCCACGGATCGCTCCAACTCGCACGCCGCGCGCCGAGGATGGCGACCCCGGAAAGGAACGTCAGCATGGCGGCCCAGCGGAACCACCACAGTGCCCGAGGCACCAGCTTCTGGATCGCGTTGCCCCGCGTGCCCGCGTCGGTCTCGGCGAAGAAGGGCCCCTGCACGAAGTTGAAGTAATAAAGGAGGCCGATCCACGTGACCCCGGCGAGGAGGTGGACCCACCGCAGCAAGAACAGGAGCCCCGTGTTCGAGAACAGCGGCATCGCGCGTCTCCGGAGGACAGAGTTGTGTCAAGATACCGGACGGTCAACCGGTTGCAAGGCGAGCCGGTGCCGGAACCGCGCGCCCAGCCCCGGGGTTCTTGGCGGTGACACTTTCCGGAGAAACCAACTATGACGCAGCAACTGACGGAGCCCGCCGTGAAGCGGCACACGCTGCGGCCGCCGCCGTACGATTTCGGCGCGCTGGAGCCGCACATCGACACCCAGACGATGCAGATTCATCACGGCAAGCATCACCAGGCATACGTCACAAACCTGAATGCCGCCCTCGACAAGCACCCCGAGCTGCATGACAAGACCCTCGAGCAGTTGTTGCGCGGGATCAACACGGTCCCCGAGGACATTCGTACCGCAGTCCGCAACAACGCCGGCGGACATCACAACCACTCGCTCTTCTGGACGATCATGGCACCGAAGGCCGGGGGTGAGCCCGCAGGCGCCCTGGCGGACGCGATCAAGAACACGTTCGGGGACGTGGCGAAGTTGAAGGAGACGCTCGGGGCGGCGGGGACCTCGCGCTTCGGGAGCGGCTGGGCGTGGCTCGCCGTGGCGAACGGGAAGCTCGAAGTGTACAGCACCGCGAACCAGGACAGCCCGCTGATGGACGGGAAAGTGCCGATCCTCGGCCTCGACGTCTGGGAGCACGCCTACTATCTCAAGTATCAGAACCGGCGGCCCGACTACATCGCGGCGTGGTGGAACGTGGTGAACTGGCCCGAAGTGCAGCGACGCTACGAGGCAGCGCAACAGTCTAGTCGTTAGGCGTGCCGCAGGGTCGCAGCGAGACCACGGCGGCGCGCCCGTCGGTCACAAATGACTGGCCCGTCGCGTTGCGGCCGGACGTCGGCGCATCCGGCAGGGTCACATAGTCGAGCAGCTCGGCGCACCCCGTGATCTCAAGCTCCTTGACGACGCGGTCGCGTTCGTCGTCGATGTCGGGGTTGATGCGGTGGGTGAACCGGCCGATGAAGGGGTTCACCCTCACACCGACGTCGTGCGTGGCGGCGCCAACCCACACGCCTGACACGCTGTCCAGCAACCAGAGGCGCGCGTGATGGCGAACGCGCGCATTGGGGCCCGCGAGCTCATAGGCGAGATCCTGGCGCCGGCCCTGGAAGTACTGCGCCGAGAGCGGCGCCCCGATGGCCTGGTGATTGGTGAGGCCAGCCACGACTTCCCGCGTGACCGTGCCGACCGAGCCGCGCTTGGCCCCCACCCACCCTGCCCGAACGAAGGCGGCGTCGAGGTCGGCCGTAGTCCCGAGGAGAATCAGGTTGAGGGGATCGCCGCTCGCCCGCCCGCTCTTGGTCGCACTGCGCGGCACGAACTCGGGGATGGGGGGAACGCCGGCCGCAGTGTGCCTCAAGGACTGAGGCACGCACGCCGCTGTGCGTCGCACGGTGAGGGGCGCCGTGAGGCGTAACGCTCCGGTCTCGCCGGCCACGATCCGAGCCTCCGGCCCGCGGCGAGCGAGCCAGTAGCCGCCGAGCAGGGCAAACGGTCCAAAATCGAGGCCCGCCGCGCCCGCGATCCCGAGCGGGACCGCTCGGCTCGCCAGCGACGCACGCGAGCCCCGCACCACTCCTGCGTCCGTGAGGTCTGCCTTCCTCGTGTATTCGAGCGTATCGAGCACGGCGTCGATCGCAGCCCATTCACCGGGCCTCACCTCGAGCGAATCGAATCGCAGCGCGAGCACGCCGCGACCCCCGAACAAGTGTCCGGCCCGCGACCGCGTCACGCGACCGACCACGTGCGTGTAGGGGGACGCCACCGTGCAGGCGCGGTCCGTCAGGGGGCCCAGCGTCTGAGCCAGCACACGCGTTCCGACGGCATCCCGCCCGCTGCGCACGCTCAACAGGAACCGGATCGGCAGCGTTGTCCCGGGGGGGATCACGACGGCGTTGCGACCGGGGGCGACCTGGCCGGCGGCGAGCAGCAGGAAGGCGAGCAGCTGAGGCATACGAACTGTAGACCCCCCGAGGGGGAGTTGCGTCAAGAGCCGGACGCCCGCGCCGGGGCCCGCTTCCCCGCCCGCTGGATCCGGGTGCGGAGCGCCGCGTGCAGGCGGCGTGCAACCGGACCCGGTTGTCCGTCTCCGACGGCGCGCCCGTCCACTTTCACGACCGGCATCACGTCGGCCGTCGTCGCGGTCACCATCATCTCACTCGCTCGCGACAGTGCATTCAGCGGGATGGGCTCGAGCGTCACGCGCAGGCCCAGCTCGGCCGCGAGCTCCAACACGACCTCCCGCGTGATCCCGGCCAGGATGCGGTGCGTCGCCGGATGCGTCGTTACCACACCCCCGATCACGGCGAGCACGTTCGAGCTCGCGCCCTCCGTCACGATGCCATCGCGCACGAGAATCGCCTCGAACGCTGCCGCGGCCACGGCGTGCTGCTTGGCCAGGACGTTGGGGAGCAGGTTGATGGTCTTGAGGTCACAGCGTTCCCACCGCAGATCGGCAGTCGTAACGACGGCCGCACCCCGCGCGCGCAGCTCGTCCGGCACGGCGAGCCGGCTCGCGCTCACGAACACGGTCGGCGCCGTGCCCGCCGGGGGGAAATGGTGGCGCCGCTCCGCCACCCCACGCGTGATCTGGAGGTACACCGTGGCATCGCCGCTGCCGAGGCCGTTCTCCTCGAGCAGGCGCTCGGAGACCTCGAGCAGCTGCACGGATTCGAGCCCACCCGGCAGGACGATGTCCAGGCCGTCCAGACCGCGGGCGAGCCGCCGCAGGTGCCGGTCCCACTCGAACAGCCGTCCGTCGAGGGCGCGGGTGACCTCGTACACGCCGTCCCCGAACAGGAAGCCGCGGTCGTCGACCGGCACCCGGGCCTGCGCCCGATCGAGGAACGAGCCGTTGAGATAGACGGTCATCGTGATGGAATATGCGAGCGCCGCTGCACGGCGTCGAGTCGCGGGCACAGCTGCGCTAGGGTCGCATGAGACTCAGCGCAAACGTGAAGCCTTTCGTGGCATAGGAGGACAGTTGCCAGGTGAGGTGCGCGGCGAAATTGAGCGGCGACAGGAACGGCGTCAAATTCCCCAACCCGAACCCCAATTCGCCATACACCGTCCGCGCCGCGGCGATGAGAGAGTCGCCCGGGTTGGGGGCGTGGTCCACAAAGTCGGTCCAAAATGCCCCTCCGTGGAGGCTCAACGTAAGCGGCACGCCCTTGAGAAACGAGATGCCGCTCTTCGCGAGCAGCAGGCGGTCGAAATCATGTTGCACGGTGATCATGGCGGCGCGCGTCCCGGCGAAGTTGTGCCCGGCCAGTGTATTGAAGCCCCCGCCCTGGAACGTCAACGCCTGCATCCCGAAATCGACGGCGAAATAGCGCTGCGGTGGCACCGTTCCCGTCGCGATGCCTCCCGCCGCCGAAATGGTCGTGAGCCCGAGGTTGAACGTGCGCTGGCGCCGCTCTAGCTGGAACGAGTAGCGGCGGAAATCGAAGTCGTTGGCAACGAGCCCCGGAGCCGCAATCTCGGCGGTGACGCTGAGGCGCGTGTTCGTGAGCCGCTGCAGGTAATAGTCTTCCCCCTTGGAGCGCAGCAACGGGCGCGAGTCGTAGGTCACCGTGCCCGAGAACGCCCGCAGCCGCCCCTCCACGATCGCCGGGTTGGGCCGCTCGGGCCGATCCACCGACAAGAGCGAGTAGTCGGTGACCATGCCGAGCCCCGACTGGCGGTAGTCGTTGTAGTGCAGCTCCACGTCGGTGAAATCGAGGACCTTCGTGTCCAGCGTCAGGACGAAGCCGCGATCGCGGTAGTAATCCAGGGGATCGAGCCGGAACAACAACGCGCGGTAGGTGGGATTGTAGTCGCGTGACACGAGTGTAGGCCGGTGCGCCGTCTCGTCGCGCACCGACCCTCCCACCCAGAGGCGTTGCGCCTCCGATAGGCGGACCAGACCGCCGAAGCGGTACCGCCAGCCGTCGCTCCCGGTCGCGTACCCGACCCTGGCCCGCACCACGAGGCCGGGGACCTGCCACCAGACGTGCCCCGCACCCAGGTACGTGCCGTCGACGCGGTTGAAATGAAAGAACGCGGGATCAGTCGAGAGCCGGTACGCGATCCCCACGCCCTGGCGCACCCGGTCGCCGAAGTCGGCAGGCTCGTTGGTGATGGAGTCGATGCGGGCCCAGGCCGCGCGCTCCGCGGTCGTGAGCGGGATCGTACCGGGCGCGGCCCACGTCGCGCTGTCGGCCTGGTCGGCGCGGTCGTGCACCAGCACGCGAACTTCATCGAGGTTGGAGGGGCGGTCAGGACTGTCGAACACGAAGTTGTCGAGCGCCACGACCTGCTCGAACGTCATTCGCTCCGGAAATCCCGGGAGGGGAATCTTGACGAATACCTCGCCTGTAAACCGGATTTCGTACGGCAACCACCGGCCGCCCCCAGTGTCCCTGAGGCGCTGTGCGTAACGGAGATTCGTCCGCATGTCGAGTCGAACAGCCCGATTCACACCAACGTCCACGCGAACGACATCGTACGTGGAATCGGCGATGTCGATCATCCCGACAAACAAGGGAATACCTTCGGACTCGGGCTCGATCGCAAGCCGATAGACCCTACGCCCGTCCACGGCGAGAGTGTCGAGAACGTGGAAGTCGTAATGCTCGAGGGCGTCGTCCGCGGTGGGGGAAACGAGCGAATACTTCTCGAAATCAATGCGATCGCGGGTGAAATTCGCGATCTCGTACACGGAGACGAGGTTTCGCTCGGCTGGCAGATTCCGCGATTGTCGCCGCGCGAGGATGGCCTCCTGATAGTGGTCAGGCTCCTCCCAGTAGACGGCAGTCCGACTTTCAGTGATCAGCAGAACTGAACTCGCGGAGTCCGGATGTCTACCGAGATCGCGCAGCACGAACTTCACATATGTCCCGCACCGGTAGTTGCGGATCGCGTGGAGGACCTCGTGCTTCCGCGCGATGGCGCGCCGGATGAGGCCCCGCGCGAACTCGTCCTTCCCCGTCACGACGACCGGCGCGAGACCGATCGCCAGTGGACGAAGGTAGATGTGGCGCCGGATCCAGTGTCCCGACGCTTCCAACGTCAGCGACGCCGGCTCGTAGCCGATGCGGCGCACTTCGAGACGCACCGGCCCCAGACCCACCACGAGCTGGTACGCGCCGCTCTCGTCCGTCAGAGTCGAGGCGCCCGTCTCGGCCACCCGCACCACCGCCACGTGGAGCGGCCGGCCCGAGATCGTGTCCGTGACGACCCCGGTGACGAGCGTGGTGGCCCCCCCCCTCCCCTCCCCTTGCTGGCCTGCGGCGCGCGCCACCGGCGCGGCCGCCGCCCAGGCGAGGAGCAAGAGACGGCTCGGCGACATAGTGACCAACTTTACACCGCCCGGAGGCGCGGCGCATGCTCTAATGGTCCCCTTCCACTCCCTGGTGGTCGTCCCTGCCGTCGTGGTCGTCGTCCTCGAACGCGTGCACCGAGCGGCGGATGTTGGCGGTGATCACCGCCGCACTCGCCGGGTTGGTGGGGTCGAGCACGGCGCCGTTCGCGTCCTTGAACCAGCTCGCGATGTCCACCTCCACCGTGACATTGGACGTGCCCGCCCCGACGGTCACCGGGGGCTGGAAGCTCGCCTCGACACGCGCGTCGATGTCGGCCCTGAAGGTGAACGGATGAGTCTGATTGTTGGCGTCCGTGTACACGCCCGTCACCTTCACGGAATCGACCTTCGCCTCGACGCGGCTGTACGTGCCGGCGGGAACGAGGGCGTCGAGAATCACCTTCGTCGTTCCATCCACCGGCAGGTTCACAGGGGTCGGACCGATGCGCAGCTCCGCGCAGTCGTCGTCCCCTTCATCTTCGTGCTCCGCCTCGGGCTGCCCCGGCATCTCGTCGGAGGCTTCCAGGTCGCCTGCGCAGCTGCCGCTCCCGGCCAGCTCGATCCTCTCGAGCGTGGCCTGCGCCTGCGTGATCGAGAGGGAGTTGGCTCCGCTGCCGATCTGGATGGCGGCGGCGAGGGCCGACCCGGTGGGAAGCGACGCGCGAGAGCCGGCGGTCGTGATGGACAGACTGATCGGCCGAGATATGTTGGCGCCCGTGTCGCTGCAAGCAGCCAGCAGCGACGTGAGCGCGGCGCACCACAGAGTACGATGGGCAGAAAGAACGTGGTTCATTAGAGCCTCGGGAGTAGAAACGGTCGCGGGTGGTACACCGCACCCCCGCCGGCGGATGCTTCGGGGGTGTGGCCCGGCCCGCTACTGCGCGTAGCGCAGCACGTCGAACAGGTACCGCACCCCGAAGCCGACGTTCGCCACGCTGATCCGCTCGTCGTTTCCATGTACGCCACGTTGCAGATCGGCGCGTTCCGCCTTGAACGGGTCGAATCCGTACGCCACGATGCCGGTCGCGCGGTAGGTGGGGCGGTCGGTGGCTCCGGTCAACATCGGCGTCGTCACCAGCGCGTCGGGGTCGCGCTCGCGCGCGGCGCGCTCGATGGCGCGGAACAGTTCCGTGGCGATCGGGTTCTCAAGCGGCGGCTTGGGCGGCAGAATGGTCGTCCAGTGGACGGCGGTGTCGGCCGCCAGGCGCACCAGGTCGGCGCGGATCGCGGCGGTGTCCTGGTCGGGCAGCAGGCGGATGTCCAGCTCGGCCGACGCCTCCGCGGGAATGACGTTCGTCTTGTTCGACCCCGTGAGCCCCGTGAGCGAAATCGTGTTGCGGAGAATCGCGTTCCAGTAGACATCGCTCAGGACCCACGCCCGCGCTCGCGGCTGCGCGAGCGCCGCGCGAATGTCCGCGAGCCAGGCGCGCTGCTCGCCGGCATAGCGCGTCGAGATGTCGCGGAAGTACTTCTCCACGCCCGGCGTCACATGGAGCGGAGTCTCGTAGCGGGCGATGCGGTCCAGCGCCGCCACCAGGCGCGGCACCGGGTTCGCCTTGGTGGGACGCGAGCCGTGCGACGGCGTGCCGTGCACCGTCAGGCGCTGCCAGAACGTGCGCTTCTCGGCGACGCCGACTCCGTAGTAGCGCAGCCGGCCCTCTTCCACGAGGTTGTCGCCGCCTTCGGTCATCAGAAACTCGACGTCCTGCAAGAGGTCCGCGTGCCGTCGCACGAAGACCTGCGCGCCGGTCCCTCCCAGCTCTTCGTCCGCATTCCCAATGAAGACGATGTCGCGGTGGAGCGGCGTGCCGCTGTGCTTGAACGCAATCAGCGCCATCAGCTGCACGATCCCTTCGCCGCGCATGTCCAGGGCGCCGCGGCCCCACACGTAGCCGTCCTTGGTCGCTCCCGAGAAGGGCTCGACGGTCCAGTAGCGCGGATCGGCGGGAACGACGTCCAGATGGTTGACAAGCGCGATCGCCCGCTTAGTGCCGTCGCCGCGCAAGCGCGCGTACAGGTTGGCGCGGCCCGGGCCCAGCTCGGCGGTGTCCAGGATCTGCGCGTCGATGCCCTCGCGCGCGAGGATGCGTTGCAGGAAGCGCGCGCCCTCCAGCTCGTTTCCGGGAGGATTGGTAGTGTTGATCTTCAGGTAGTCGGAAAGCGTGCGCACCGCTTCGGCAGAGAGCGAGTCCCATGCGATGGACTGCTGCGCCACGAGCGGCGGGGCGAGACTCAACGCGAGGAAGATCGACCAGGAGCGCATAGGGTTTTGTGGGTGAGCGGACGTTTCAAACTTAACGCGGCGCCGGGAATCAGGGCGGCCGCGCTCGATCGGATGCCGCAGTTGTGTGCAACCGGAGCGTGGAACACGCGCGTCGGGCCGTAGCACGCTGGCCCGACCCTTGCCACTTAGGGCGCGCGACGCTCGGGGCGGACAACCGTGGCGCACACTCTACAACAGGTGAGATCATGGACACACGGACGACGTTGGCGGCGCTTCCCGGACTCCTCGCGGCCGCACTCTTTGCTGCGGCCTGCGGAGACGCCGTCAGCCCCGCGCACCACGGTCTCCGAGGCCCGGCGCTCGCCACCGCGTCCGGGGCCGGGATCACACTGGACCAGTGGAATGGCACGCTCGGCGTGGGCACACCGTACGGCAGCGGGACGCACATCGGCAAAGGATTCGATCCGACGAACCCGCATCACGGTGACGCGATCGTCGCGACGTTCTTCTGGTTCGGCTCGAGCAACGTGATCACTACCGTGACCGACCATTTGTCCGATGTCGCGCAGACGCCGGTGGGCAACACCTACACACTCGTGGACTACGTCACGTCGGGCGGCATCTCGATGGCCACCTACGTCGCGACGAACGTGCAGGGCTTCCCCGATCCCGTCACCGGCCCCGGACAGAATCTGGCCGTGCACGCGCTCACTTCCGTCCCGGTGCGCGATGGCGGCGTGCAGCTCACCGCCTACAGCGGCGTGGGCGCGGTCACGGCCCAGGCGCTCGGAGCGCACCTCTCAGCCGTGGGCGCCGGCTCGTCTCCCACGGTGGCCGATCCTGGCGCGATCCCGGTCGGCGCGGGCGCGCTTGCGCACGCCGTCTCGATGACGAACGGGCTCGTGAGCTTCGCGCCGCCCACCGGCTTCACCGACATCGTCACGCAGTCCGACTCGTTGATGGTGGCCGACGGCGAGTACACCGTCCTCGCCAACGCCGGCACGGTGGATCCCCAGTGGACGTGGTACTTCAACACGCCCAGCACCTGGCTCGCTACGGTGCTCACGCTCAACCCGGCGATGACGCACCTCGTGTTCACCGTGCAGCCGAGCACCACGCTCCCCATGCAAACCATCACGCCCGCGGTACAGGTCACGGCCGTGGACGATCAGGGCAATACCGTCGCGGGGTTCAGCGGCCCCGTCACCATCGCGATCGGGCACAACGGCGGGCTGGTACTGCCGGGGACGCTCGCCGGGACGAGGACCGTCACCATGGTGAACGGAGTGGCAACGTTCTCGGACCTGAGCATCGACCAACCGGGCAACGGCTACACGCTTCAGGTCACGGGGGCCGGCGCGACCGGCGCCGAGAGCGGGGGCTTCGACGTCGGCGCATTCTAGCGCGCCTCAGTTGAGGTGCGCATCGAACCACCCGAGCGTGCGCTCCAGGCGATCGAGGAGCGCCCCTCGCTTCTTAGGCCCGGCGCTTGCCGACCATCCCTGCCGCGCGCTCGGCGGCAAAGCCCACCACGGCTCCGACCGCGAGGGCAACTGCGGCGCGAATCGCCTCGTTCATCGTATTCACGCCCAGCCCGAGCGCGACGCCCGCGCCGCCGAACGCCGCCGCCGTGAAGGAGAGCAGCGGCACACGCGCCTGGAGTATGAGCGCGCACGCGGTGGCGCCCAGGATCAGGGCTGCCACGACGGGGCCGCCGCCGATGGCGACGCGCACCGCGCCGGCCAGCAGCACCCACAGCACGCCGGACAGCGCGGCCACGATCGTCTTCTGCAGGCCGGGCACGCCGCCGCCCGCGGCAAAGTAGCAACCGAGCGCGACGATGCCGGCCCACATCGAGACGTTCAGCCGGGCCACGCCCGCTACCCAGGCCCAGAGGGCGATCAAGAGTCCCACCACCAGCGCTCGTGCGGTCGCCGTGTTCATGGAACTGGCCTCCTTTCGAGTGATCTGCGGCAGGATGGAGCGGACGGGGTAAACATACTGCATTCTACGGCCCTATTCGACAAGCAACCGGCAGGGAGACGCCCTAGGCGGATCGCGCGACGGCTGCCGGCATGTGCTTGGTGGGCGTCGCCATTTCCGCCCGGCGCGGCTCGGCCAGGGACTTCCAGAACGCCGCGCAGACGGCCTCGGACCACCAGCCGCGACAGCGCTCCATTTCCACGAGGGCGCGCTCGCGTGGCAACGCCGGGCGGTACGGACGCGTGGTGGTGAGCGCGTCGTACACGTCCGCGATGCCGACGATTTGCGCGGACAAGGGGATCTCCTCGCCGCTCAGGCGGTCGGGGTAACCCGACCCGTCGTACCGCTCGTGGTGCCAGCGGATGATCGGCTTGATGTCCCAGGGGAACTCGACGGCGGCGAGCAGCTCGATCCCCCACACCGGGTGCATCTGCAGCACTGCGAGCTCGTCGGGCGTCAACTTGTCGGGTTTGCTCAAGACTTCGTGCGGGACGCGCACCTTGCCGACGTCGTGGAGGTAGGCACCGACCCGCACGGTCGTCTGGGCGTGCTCGTCCATGCCGAGGATCTCCGCCACGGCGACGGCCCGCCGCGCCACGCGCTCACAGTGCCCGAACGTGTAGGTGTCGTTCGACTCGATCGACTGACCCCACTCGCTGACCACCGCCAGGTACGTGGCCTCGAGCTCGGCCATCTTGCCGTCGACGTAGACCAGCTCGGAGCGCGCGTCGAGCCGGTGGAACAGCGCGTGGGCGTCGTTCAGGAGCGCCAGCGCGTCCTGGTTCCGGCCCATCGCCTGATACAGGATGGCCAGCTCGCGGCGCGCGGCAGCCTCGTTCAGGACCGAGCCGGCGCTCACGGCGAGCTCGATCGCCGCGCGCAGCCGCGCCTCGCCCAGAGCCGGCCGGCCCGTCTCGCGATACACCATGCCGATGACGCGATACGCCTGGGCGCGCAGCACTCCGCCGTCGATCCCGTCGAACCGCCCCAGCGCTGCCTCCGCGTTCCGCCGCGCGTCATCGTACCGCTCGCGCGCGAAGTAGACCTCAGCGTGGTTTAGCAGGCAGAGTCCCTGGAGGTACGCGTCGTTCGCCCGTGCCGCGATGTGGTAGCTCTGGGTGAAGTACCGGTCGGCTTCGTCGAGCAGCCGCCGCTGCGCGCTCACCATGCCGAGGTTGTGGTACGCGATGGCGCACCCGTGCTCGTCGTCGCAGCTCTTGTACGCCTCGAGGGAGCGTGCGTAGCACGCCAGCGCACCCTCGAAGTCGCCTTGAATGTTCGCGAGGATCCCCAGGTTCTGCTCGACGCGGGCCCGCAACTCGCGGCTCGAGCCACCCAGTTGCACCGCGCGCAGGAAGTGGCTCCGCGCGTCGGCCAGTGGGCCGGCCTCGAGGTCGATCCCGCCGAGGGTATTCAGCGCCTCGGCCGCGAGGACGTCGTTGCCCGCTCCGCGGGCTTCGGCAAAGCTGCGCCGGCATAGCTGGCGCGCCTCCGCCGACTGGTTGCAGCGGTGCTCGACCACCGCCAGCCGCCGCAACGCTTCCGCCAGCACCGCGCCTTCACCCGTGTGCTCCGCCGCGCTGATCGCCGACTCGTAGCCGGCGACCAGATCCGTGAGGGACGCCTCCCCCCCTCGCTCCCGGGCGCGTGCCTCGTGCAACACGTCGGCCGCGGACCGCACCGGCGCGCGCAGCGTGGCCGTCACGGCGCGGTGCGCGGTGGCTGCGGCAGCGGCGATTGGAGCATGTCGGCGGGCGGGACCGGATAGCCCGCCACGTCGTCCGTCTTCTGGAAGGTTCGATCCCGCAACCAGATGTCCAGCTTCGCGACCTCCACCTTCGCCCCCAGCCGGTCGAGCGCAGCGCGGGCCGTCTGGGCCATCTCTTTCGCGGCCGCGACGTCGCCCTCGCGACGCAGCAGCTGCGCGAGATCGCGCTGGGCAAGGGCCACGGGCAGCGGCCGTTCGTGCTTCGTCGCGCGGGCGATGACCTCACGAAGCATGGCTGCGCCCTCTCCCGTCTTCCCCGTCATGCCCAATGCGACGCCGAGGATCCGCAAGTCCTCGGTCTCGCGGACGGCGTCCTTGAGATCCCGGTGCACGACCACGGCCCGCTGCGCCTCCCGGACGGCGACCCCGGGCTCGCCTCGGGCGATCTGGATCTCCGCCCGTCCCGCGAGAGCCTGCGCCTTGAGCTGCCGATCGCCCAGCCGCTCCGACTCGCGCACCGCCGCGTCGGCGGCCTGCATCGCATCGTCCAGACGTCCCTGCTCGCGGTACGCGATCCCGAGATTGTGCTGCGACTCGGCGACGCCGCGGTCGTAGCGGGCCTTCTGGTACGCGGCGATCGCGCGGGTGAACGCGCCGACCGCCCGGCCGTAGTCCCCCTCCATGTTCGCAATGATGCCGAGGTTGTTGGCGCACCGCCCCAGGGTGGCCATGTCGTTCTCCTGCATCGCCTCGTCCTGGGCGCGTGTGAAGAAGTCCGTGGCCTCGCTGATACCGCCCCGCTCGAGTGCGATGGCGCCGCAGACGTTGAGCGCGCGCAGTTCCAGCGTCCGATCGCCCAGCACGCGCGCCCGCGACAACGCGACCAGCGCCCACTGGTGACCCACATCCAGCCGTCCGAGCCGGCCGTGCCCGATGCTGCAGAGCAGGGCCAGCATGGGGGACTGCTCGACCTCGTCCTTCGGACGCTCGTCCAGATATGTGAGGAGGGTGGCGTAGTGCCCCGCATCGGCCAGCTCCTGCGCCGCATGGAGCGGTCCCAGCGATCCGTGCAGCTCGGACGCGAACTCGTCGTCCCAGGTCTGCCGGGCCAGGTTGCGGAGTTCGCCTTCCGCGCCGAGCCGCGTGAAGATGGCCTTCGCCGCCCGCGCCGCCGCCTGCGCTTCGCCCTGGCGGCCCGTCGCACGGAGCACCACGCTCAGGTCGCGGGTCGCCTCGGCCTGAAGCAAAGGCCGCTCGTGCGCCTCCGCCCGCTCGATCACGCCGCGCAGCGCCCCCTCGGCCGCCTCCCACCGACCTTCCGCCGCCAGCAGCGACGCGACGACGCGCGCATCCTCAGCCTCGTCGGCAGGATGGGGCAGCTGGCTCCGGCTCTCCCGTATCTGCTCCAGCTCGCCGCGCGCCAGCTCCAGCTCGCCGCGGGCGATATGAATCTCCGCCCGGCCTCGCAGCACCAGCGCCCAGAGCGTCCGATCCCCCGCCGCTTCGGCCTCTGCCACGGCGCGATCGGCCTCCGCCAGGGCGCGCTCGAGCGCTCCCTGCTCCCGGTACGTGATCCCCAGATTGTGGTGGCACTCGCCGACACCCTGCCGCGAGCCGGCCCGGTCGAAGGCGGCACGGGCAATCTCCCAGGATCCGAGGGCTTCGGCGTGTCGTCCCCGCAGGTTACTGATGATTCCCAGGTTGTTGGAGCAGCGGCCGACGGTCGCCAAATCGCCGTCCAGGCTGGCGAGCATGAGGGCCCGCGTGCAGTAGTCCGCGGCCTCGTCGATGCGCCCCCGGACCAGCGACATGGCACCCCGGGCGTTCAGCGCACGACTCTCGACTCCTCGCTCGCCACCCTTGCGCGCCTGGTCCAGCGCCGTATCCAGCCACTGGAGCCCCTCATCGTGCCGCCCGAGCCGCGCCTGCGCGGTCCCATACAGCAGCGCGAGGCTCGCGGACTCTGCCAGCTCACTCCCTTGGCGTGCGGCGAGATACTTGACCACCTCGGCGTGCTGTCCCGCCGCAGTGAGCTGCCGGGCTTTATCGACTACAAGTGTCGCTGTGGTCATCGCGTTTGCCGTCCTCTTTCGACGCTAGGGTCTTATACGCCACCGAACCGTCCTACCAGGAGACCGCGTACTGGGAGAAGTGGTACACCGCGGCCGCAACCACCTCTTGCGTGGTGTCGTTTTTCGACCACAGCTGCCGCCAAGCGTCCGTCCTCGCGCCCCTGTACCAGATCGCGAGCTGCTGCTTCAGTGTCTCGTCGAGGGCGTCCACCACCCCATCGCCGTTCAGATCAGGATTCGCGTCCTGATACCAGATGGCCAGCTGCGCCGGGCTCGATGTGGAGAACACCACTCCGGACGGTTGGAAGTCCAGCTTGAAGAGGACCGTGTCGATCGTCAGCGTGATCCGGACCGAGTCGCCCCTGTCCAACGGCACTCCCCCGGCACCGGCCACCAAACCGTTGATGGGGATCTTGAACCGGAGGAACGGGTCGGGCAGCCACTGGCCGGGGCGTCGGCGGTAGTTCAAGAAGATCGTCGTCTGCGTCCCGCGTCTGGCCCAGAATGAAACCTGGTAGGCCTGGAGCCGGGGCGCGGTCGGCGACTGCTGGAGCAGGTGCGTCCCCGGGAGACTCACCACGGCCGCGAGCGGCGCTGGGACGGCGCTGGGAGACGGCCCGGTTTCGTCCGTGCATCCTGCCGCAGCGGCCAGAGCGAGCGTCACCAGCATCACGTAACGGCGAACGGACATATGGGGCTCTCGGTGCATGTGAGTCCTACCAGGCCACGGCGTAGTTCGAGAAGTGATGCAGCAGCCCGCCAACCCACAGGGACCCCAGGTACGTCTTGTACTTCACAACGACGGCGGAGTCGGTAGCTGTCGGGGCCTGCAGATACCCGAGGATGCTCAACGAGTCGTCAACATGGACGATCTGGAGCACCTGATTGGGGTGCACGCCGCAGTTGTCCAGGTTCGTCGCGACGAGTGCGCCGATGCCGTGCACTCCGGGCTTGAATTTGAGGCCCTCGGGGCGGAAGCGAACCAGGTTCACCGACTGTGACGGCGCGACCGCGGTGATGCTCACCGGGCTGGTGAGTGCCAGCGAATCAACCACCAGGACGTGGCCGCCCACAATGAGGAGCCCTCCCGCCGGCCCGATCACCTGGGTGACCGAGTCGTACGCGGCAGGGGGGCAGGAAAGCAGACGAGCGGCTCCGATCCGCTGCGCGGTGAGCGTCGGGGCGGGGGCCGTAACGCCAACCGGCGATGGGTCGCTGCAGCTCAACGCTGCTGCGCTTGCGCCGGCGAGCAGCGCGAGCGGGATCAACCACCGCCGAACGTATGTGCGATTGATGGAGTTCATGAGCGCCTACCAGGAGATGGCGTACTGCGAGAAATGATGCAGGACTCCGGCGACGTATTGCTCCCCCCTGCTCCAGGCCTTTTTCCTGATCTTGATCCAGGTCGAGTCGGGCGGAGCCAGGTAGCGAATGACGCTCAGCGAGTCGGTGACCTGCGCGATCCGGACCGTATCGGCCGTCGGCACGCCGCAGTCTTGGAAGCTCGTATAGAGCAGCGCCGACCATCCGGCGCCGTTGGTCCGGAACTGGAGGCCGTTGGGCTGAAAGCGAACCCAGCGGACGGTGTCGGCCGGCGCCACGGCGGTGATGCTCACCGTGTCGCTGAGCGCCATCGAATCGACCCACAGATAGTGGTGGCCGACCGCGATGAGCCCGCCCGCAGGCCCAACCACCTGCGTCACGGAATCGTAGGTCTGCGCACACGCGACCAGACCGGGCGTCTTCGTCACGGTTGGCCCCCATTTGCTCGCCAGGAGGGCGGGCGCACGGAGATCGACGCCGACCGGCGAAGGATCCCCGCAGCTCATGGCTGCCGCGGTGGCGCAGGCGGCCAGTGCGAGCGGGATCAGGGAACGGCGAACACCTGTGTACGTGCTTAAACCGTGGGTCGTCGAGCGAGGCAGTGACGGCAGGCAGGAACTCGATGACCTCCAGTGCATCGGTAACATGAGCGATCCGGGGCGTCGCACCCTTCCTGACCCGACAGTTGTCGTACGCTACCACGAGAACCGCGGTCTTCTGGAAACGGAGGCCTTCAGGCTGCAAACGAATCAGCGCCAGCGTATCGGACGGCGTGACCGCCGTGATGCTGACTTTCTCCTTGAGCGCCCCTTTCGGGACCAGCAGCCAGTTGTGTCGTACCTCGAGCACTCCTCCCTCGGGTCCGATCGTCTGGGTCACGGACGCGTACGGAAGCGGCCGGCAGGAAAGGAGCGAGTCACCCCTCTCGTCGGTGTCGCTGCTGTCGTCGATCTCGTCGGTGTCGCTGCCGTCGTCGCCGTCGGACCCCTTGGATGCCAGCAGACCGGGCGAGCGTGCGTCAACGGCCAGCGGCGACGGGTCGCCACAACTCAGGAGTGCCGCGGTCGCGCCGAGCAGCAAACCGAGCGGGATCACGAAGCGACGTAGCGACATGCGATTCTCCGAATGCGGGGTGGCCACCGACGCCGAGCGTCGCTCCAACGCAACAGCAGGAAGCGTTCCAGCGCACGGCTTTGGCCGACATCGTTGATTTGTCAGGACCTGCGGGTGACAACGGGAGAAGCGGAACGAAGCGACAGGGACGTTTCGTCCCTGGGGGTGGGTCGATCTGGACTACACCAAGGGCG
>WNGP01002725.1_pt1 | contig 27900 bp, 26 predicted proteins | sample 5407671 | NCBI WGS metagenome assembly WNGP01 (sample SAMN13153381, study PRJNA577476) | soil metagenome | isolation source: 40 cm soil or saprolite under Garry oak tree replicate 2 | place: USA:California | collected 2016-06-15
CGCGGCGTAGTCACGGCCCGCCTCATACAGGGCCAGACTCGCGCCGCGCAACCGCTCCGCCGTGAGCCGGCCGAGGCCGCTCACGACGTGGTCGAAGGCGACGTTCTCGTCGTGCCCCTGTTCGGCCTTCGTCGCGGGCGAGAAGATCGGGGGATCGAGCTGCGCGCTTTCGACGAGGCCTTGGGGCATCGGTTCGCCGGCGAGCGTCCCGGACTGCTTGTATTCCGCCCAGGCGGAGCCGGAGATGTAGCCGCGGACCACGCACTCGAACGGCACGGTGGTGGCGCAGCGGGTCAGCATCGCGCGTCCGTGCAGCTCCTCGCGGTGCGCCGCCAGCGCGGGGACGCGCTTGACGATCTCCGCGACGTCCGCCGTGAGCAGGTGGTGCGGCATCACGGATTTCAGTCGCGCGAACCAGAACGCGCTCATTTGCGTCAGCACCGCGCCTTTGTGGGGCACCGCCTCGCGCATCACGACGTCGAACGCGCTGACGCGGTCGCTGGCTACGAGCAGGAGCGTGCGGTCGTCAACCTCGTAGACCTCGCGGACCTTCCCGCGGCGCAGCAGCGGGAGTGGCAGCTTGCTCTGGACCAGCACCCCGGTCATACCTGAACCTCCGCTGCGGCCGTCGCAGGCGCGGCCGCTTGAATGGAACGCATCAGATCGGGCAGTACTCGATCGAGGAAATCGTCGACCTGCTGTGGCGCTCGCCCGACGTACGCCGCGGCATCGAGCTCGTCGGGGGTCGCGCGCAGACCAAGGCGTTGGAACTCGGGAGCACGGGCGAGGTGATCGAGCAGCTGGTCCGTCCCCTGGAGACTGTGCGTCCGAATCACTTCGTGGAGCTGTTGACGGTCTCCGCCGGCTTTCACTCCCCGCATCAGCAACCGCTCGGTCGCGAGGTACGGCATCGCGCTGGCGACGTGCTGCGCGATCGTGTCTTCGCGCACCTCGAGACCCGCCGCCACATTCGTGGCAAGGACGAGAATCGCGTCGGTCGCGAGAAACGCTTCGGGAATCACCAGCCGGCGGTTCGCGCTGTCATCGAGCGTCCGCTCCAGCCACTGCGCCGCGGCGGTATGCCAGGCGTTGCCCTCGAGCTCGATCACGAAGCGCGCGAGACTCGTCATGCGCTCGGCGCGCATCGGGTTGCGCTTGTACGGCATGGCGGACGACCCGACCTGCTCGCTCTCGAACGGCTCGAGCAGCTCGCCCTCGTGCTGCAGCAACCGCAGATCGGTGGCAAACTTGGCCGCCGATTGCGCGATCCCCGACAACACGGCCAGCACCTGGGCGTCGAGCTTCCGCGTGTAGGTCTGGCCGGTGATGGGGAGGACGCGCTCGAACCCCATCGCGCGCGACACCCGGGTGTCGAGCTCGGCGACCTTCGCCTGATCGCCGTCGAACAGCTCGAGGAAGCTCGCCTGGGTCCCCGTCGTGCCTTTCACGCCGCGGAAAGACAGCGCCCGAGTCCGATGCAGCAGCTCCTCGGCGTCCAGCGCGAAATCCTGCATCCACATCGTCATCCGCTTGCCGACGGTCGTGAGCTGCGCAGGCTGAAAGTGCGTGTACGCGAGGCAGGGAAGCGCGCGATACCGGCGCGCCACTTTCCCCATCGCGACGAGGACCGCGCCGATTCGCCCCAGCAGGAACTGCATCGCCTCGCGCATCAGCACGAGGTCCGCGTTGTCGGTGACGTACGCGCTCGTGGCCCCCAGATGAATGAACGGCCGCGAGGCAGGCGCTTGATCGCCGAGGTGGTGGATATGAGCCATGACGTCGTGGCGCAAGCGCCGCTCGTACTCGGCGGCCTTATCGAGATCGGCGTCGTCGAGATGGGCGCGCAGCTGCGCCAACGCGCTGTCGGGAATCGCGAGGCCCAGTTCCTTCTCCGCCTGCATCAGCGCCAGCCAGAGCCGGCGCCACAACCCGATGCGGCGGCGATCGCCCCAGAGCGCCTGCATCGCGGGCGAGGCGTACCGGGTGCCGAGGGGCGAGGTCCAGCTCAAACCGCGGCCTTGGCCCGCGCGACCAGTTTCCTCCAGTCGGCGAGGAACTGATCGAGGCCGCGGTCGGTCAGCGGATGCAGCAGGAGCTTCTTCAGGACGTCGGGCGGCAGCGTCACGACGTCCGCACCGATCATCGCCGCGTCGACGACGTGACGGGGATGGCGGATCGACGCGGCCAGAATCTCGGTTTCGATGTTGTAGTTGTCGAAGATCGCGCGTGCTTCGCGGATGACGTCCATACCTTCCTGTCCGACATCATCCAGCCGTCCGATGAACGGGCTCACATACGACGCGCCCGCCTTCGCGGCGATGAGGCACTGTACGCTCGAGAAGCAGAGCGTGACGTTGGTGCGAATTCCGTCGGCCGCGAGGCGGCGGACCGCGATCATGCCGGCCTCGATCATCGGAATCTTCACGACGATGTTGTCCGCAATTTTCGCGAGCTCCTTACCTTCCTTGAGCATCCCCTCCATATCGACGGCGACTACTTCCGCCGATACCGGTCCATCCACGAGCGAGCAGATCTCTTTCAGCACGTCGCGCGGGTCGAGATCACCTGCCTGCTTGGACAGCAGCGAGGGATTGGTCGTGATGCCGTCGATCAGCCCGGCTTGCGCCGCCCAGCTGATGTCTTTGAGACTGGCCGTGTCGAGGAAAAACTTCATGACGGAGACTCCTCGGCGTAGAGGTCCGGTGGATAGCGCACCGCTTCCAGGTACAGGCCCTGGGGCGGGGCAGGCGGACTGGCCGCCAGATTATCGGTCGCTGCAAGCAAACGGGGGAAATCTGCCGGCGGGCGCCGGCCGAGCGCGATATCAACCATGGTGCCGACGATGAAGCGCACCATGTGATGCAGAAATCGATCGGCCTCGACCGTGAACGCCATCCCCACTCCGTCCGCACGCGGCGCCCAGTGCGCAAGCGCCACGCGGCATCGGTAGTGGGCAGTGTTCGCGCCAGCCGCGGCCAGGCCACGAAAGTCGTGCTCGCCAATCAGGGCCGCGGCGGCGCGTTCCAACGCGCTGGTGTCGAGCGCTCGACTCAGGGCCCATTCGTACGGCCGGCGGAACGGCGACACCGCACCTTCATCGGTACCGATCAGGTACCGGTACCGCCGCGCGGTGGCGGAGCGTCGTGCGTCGAATCCGGGCCGCATCAGCTGCACCCGCTGAACCCAAATCTCCCGCGGCAGCAGGGCGTTGAGTGCCCGCCGCAATTCGCTCGGATCGGCGGCCCAGCGGTCGCCGCCCAGAAAGCTGACGCCCTGCCCGAGCGCGTGGACGCCTGTATCGGTGCGTCCTGCTCCTGTGGCCGGCGTCCGGCGCCCCATCAACCGCTCGAGGACCGCCTCGAATTCGGCCTGGACCGTGCGGTCCGCCGGCTGCCGCTGCCACCCTGCGAACCCGCCCCCGTCGTATTGAACCACCGCGAGGAAGTGGCGGGGGGGGCGGCTCGTCACGCGAAGAAAGATGCAACTCGTTGTCACTATTTGACAAGGGTGATAGCCTTAATCCTTCATGGACTCGCCGCTGCGCCGCGCGCTGACCGCGCTCGCCAACCGCCAATCGCTCTCCGAGGAGCAGACCGCCGAGGTGTTCGGCGTCGTCATGAGCGGCGAGGCAACGCCCGCGCAGATCGGCGGGCTGCTGATGGGGCTGCGGACGAAGGGCGAAACTGCGGACGAGCTCGCCGGCGCAACGCGCGCGCTTCGCGCCGCGATGGTCCGCGTCGATGCGTCCGCCGAGTTCCTGGTAGACACGTGCGGCACAGGCGGCGGCACAGTGCCGACGTTCAACATCTCGACCATCGCAGCGTTCGTCGCCGCCGGCGCAGGCGCCGTCGTGCCGAAGCACGGCAATCGTTCGTACACGTCGCGCTGCGGCTCCGCCGATGTACTGGAAGCGCTCGGGCTGCGGATCATGCTCGATGCCCCGACGGCGAGTCGCGTGTTAAATGAAGCACGCGTCGTCTTCCTGTTCGCGCCGAACTTTCATCCCGCGATGAAGCACGTCGGTGCCGTGCGGCGGGAGCTGGGGACACCGACCCTCATGAACCTCATCGGGCCACTCGCAAATCCCGCGAGCGTGCGCCGTCAGGTTGTGGGCGTCGCCGATCCCGATCGCGCCGGCATCGTCGCCGAAGCGCTGGTGCGTCTCGGGGCGGAGCACGCGCTCGTGGTGCACGGGCGAGTGGGGATGGATGAGATCTCCCCGCATGGGATCACGGACGTGTGGGAAGTAAAGGACGGGGCGGTGCGGCAGTGGGAAATCGATCCGCAGCGCTTCCGGCTCGAGATCGCGGACGTGCGCGAGCTGCAGGGCGGGGACCCGGCCGCCAACGCCGAACGGGTCGAGCGGATCCTTGGCAACGGATCAGCGCCGGCCGACCCCGCAGGACTGGCGGCGGTGCTGCTCAACGCCGGGGCGGCGATCTACGTGGCGGGAATCGCGGGCTCGCTCGCCGAAGGCATCGGTCGGGCGCGCGAGGTCGTCGCGTCGGGCGCGGCGCGGGCCGCGCTCGATCGGCTGCGCAAAGCGACCGCTAGTATTTCCGGATGACGCCGACCACGACGCCCTGGACGATGACGTCGCGCTCATTGAGACGCAGGGGCTGCATCTTCTCGTTGGCCGGCTGCAGCCTGATCCACCCGCCGGGCTCGCGGTAGAACCGCTTGACCGTGGCGCCTTCACCATGGACGAGCGCGATCACGGTTTGGCCGGCTTCGGCCTGGTTGCGTTCCTGAACGACGACGTAGTCGCCGTCCTTGATGTGCTCGTCGATCATGGAGTCGCCGCGCACCTTCAGGACGTAGCTGCGGCCGCGCCGCGGCAGGAGCTCGTCCGGCACGGCGATCGTCTCATCACCCGTGATCGCTTCGATGGGTGCGCCCGCAGCGACCAGCCCGAGCAACGGCAACTCGGTGGCGCCGGTCTGGCCCTTGGGCGGGACGACTTCGATCGCCCGGCTCTCGTTGTGCGTGCGCCGGATGTAGCCTTTGCGCTCGAGATTGGTGAGGTGCTCGTGAACCGTCGCGAGCGATTGGAAGCCGAATTGGCGGGCAATTTCCTCGAAGCTGGGGGCGTACCCCTTCTCTTCGATGTGCTTTCCGATGTAGTCCAGGATCTCGCGCTGGCGCCGCGTCACCGGCATATTCGCTCCCCGAAGATATACCGAAACACTAATCTACCCGAATAACGACCGAACGCAAGGATGCCAGATAACCCACGCCGCACCTCACTGGAGGCTATTCTGGCCGTAACCCGGCAACGCGTCGATGCTCTAAAGGAAAGAGCCGGCGAGCTGGAGCGCGCTGCCCAAAAGGGGCCGCCGATCCGCCCGTTTCCGGGTGCGCCCGCGCCGACCGTGGGAGTGATCGCCGAAGTGAAACGGCGATCTCCGTCGCAGGGCGCCATCCGTGAAGATCTCAACCCCGTCGAGCATGCCCGCGCGTATGTGCGCGGCGGGGCAGTCGCGGTTTCGGTGCTCACCGACGAAGCGCACTTTGGAGGATCGATCGACGACCTGAGGAGCGTCGCGGCAGCCCTCACCGCACCGGTGCTGCGGAAGGATTTCGTGATCCATGAGGTCCAGATCCACGAAGCGCGGGCGGCCGGAGCGAGCGCCGTCCTGCTCATCGCGCGCGTGCTGCAGCTGCGACAACTGCAGGCGCTCGCGAGAACCGTGCGTGACTGGAATATGGTGCCGCTGATCGAAGTGCATGCCGCGCGGGAGCTCGATGCGGCACTCGCCGCAGGGCCCGCTGTGCTCGGCGTCAACGCGCGGGATCTCGACACGTTCGTCGTGGACCTGGGCAGCGCCGAGTCGTTGATTGGGCGCGTGCCGGGGAAGATCGCGATCGTTGCCGAGAGCGGGGTGGAAACGCGGGCGGACGTCGAACGGCTGGCGGCAGCCGGGGCAGACTTTGTACTCGTGGGAACGAGCGTCGCGCGGCAACCGGATCCGGAGAAAGCGGTGAACGCGCTGGTTGGGGTCACAAGACAGAACCGAAACTCATGACGGTAACTGAGACCGGCCGATTCGGCCCCTATGGCGGCCGCTATGTCCCCGAGACGCTCATGCACGCGCTCGACGAGCTGGCTCGCGTGTACGACGCGGCTCGCCAAGACCCGCGCTTCTGGGCAGAGCTCGAGGGGTTACTCAAGAACTATGTCGGCAGGCCGACGCCCATCAGCGCCGTGCCGCGTCTTTCCGCGCAGGTCGGGGCGCAAGTGTTGCTCAAACGTGAGGACCTTAACCACACGGGCGCTCACAAGATCAACAACACGCTCGGCCAGGTCCTGCTGGCGCAGCGCATGAACAAGCGCCGCATCATCGCGGAAACGGGCGCCGGACAGCACGGCGTCGCGACCGCGACCGTGTGCGCGCGCTTCGGACTCGACTGCGTTGTCTACATGGGTGAAGAGGACATGCGGCGGCAGCGGCTGAACGTGTACCGCATGGAGTTGATGGGAGCGAAGGTCGTCCCGGTGACATCCGGTACGCGCACCCTCAAGGACGCCACCAACGAGGCGCTCCGCGACTGGGTCACCAACGTCACCACGACCCACTACATCATCGGCTCGGTGGTCGGGCCGGACCCGTTCCCCCGACTCGTGCGCGATTTCCAGTCGGTGATCGGTCGGGAGGCGCGGGCGCAGATGCTGGAGCAGGTCGGTCGCTTGCCGAGCACCGTGGTGGCCTGCGTAGGGGGCGGGTCGAATGCGCTGGGGATCTTCACCGCCTTTCTCGAGGACAAATCCGTCCAGTTGGTCGGCGTCGAAGCCGCGGGCGAGGGAATATCGAGCGGGAAGCATGCGGCGACTCTGGGCGCGGGCCGGCCGGGTGTCTTCCATGGCAGCATGAGTTACCTGCTGCAGGACGCGGACGGACAAGTCCAGCCCGCACATAGCGTTTCTGCCGGTCTCGACTATCCGGGCGTCGGTCCCGAGCATGCTTACCTGAAAGACAGGGCCCGAGTATTGTATGAAGCCGTGACGGACCAGGAGGCTCTGGACGCCTTCGCCGCCCTGTCGCGACTGGAAGGCATTCTTCCGGCTCTCGAGAGCGCCCACGCCATCGCCTGGGTGATGAAGACGAAGCGAGCCTCTCACGAACTCATCCTGATCAACCTGAGTGGCCGTGGCGACAAGGACGTCGCCATGGTCGCCGAGCTTACGGGAGCCGCGCTCTGACGAATCCCGCCGCCGAAATCCCCGAGCTAGCCCTCCCGCCGTCGCAGGTGGAGGAGCTGATGCAGGTCGTCAGCAAGGGGATGCGGGCGACGCAGCTCTACCTGCCGAACAATCCCGTCTACCAGCGCGCCGTCGATAACATCCGCACCGCGTTCCGCCAGATCTGGCAAGCCACCGACGATCTGATCTTCGACATCGGCGAGACCGAGATGCGGTGGGAAGATCACGCCATCTACAGCCAGGAACAGCGCAACGAGAGCATCGCGTGGACGCTCTACAAGGACGGCGTCCGCTCGCTGTCATTCAAACCGGGCGTCGAGGACGCAGAGATCGTGCGTTTTCTCGCCGTGTTGCAGCAGGCGAAGAACCTCCAGGCGGACGCGCCCGACGATCTCCTGACGCTGCTCTGGGCCGAGGATTTCCAGTTCGTCGCTTACACCTTCCGCGAGCTCGCCAGCGAGAACGCGGTCCCGATCGAGCGCACGGAGAAGACGGCGGCGATGATCGGTGGCGGCGGCACCCCCGGCGGCGACGCCGGCACCGCCGATCCGACCACCGTGCGCCGCCAGGTAGAAGAAGAAGCACCGCCCAAGCGCGAAGGCCTGGTCTCGATCGACGACTTCGACACGACGCTCTACTTCCTGGACGACAAGGAGATCGAGTATCTCCACAAGGAGGTCGAGCGCGAATACAGCCAGGATCTGCGCGGCAACGTGCTCGCGATGCTGTTCGACCTGCTCGAGCTGCAAACCTACGGCACGGTTCGGGCCGAGCTGATCTCCATCATCGAAAACTTCATCCCGTATCTCTTGGGCGCCGGCGACTTCCGCTCGGTTGCCTTCATTTTGCGCGAATGCAAGGTCATTCTGCAGCGCGCCCGCGAGCTCATTCCCGAGCATCGCCAGGTCCTCGAGGCGTTGCCGACCCGGCTGTCGCAGGCCGACGCGCTGTCGCAGCTGCTGCAGTCGCTCGATGAAGCGACGAGCCATCCGACAGAAGACGAGTTGAGCGAGCTGTTCGGCGAGCTGCGCGCCGAAGCCCTGGGAACGCTCATGGGCTGGCTCCCCAAGCTCTCCAACGAGCGCGTGAAGTTTCTCGTGCAGACAGCGGCCGAGCGGTTGGCGGTGGCGCATGCCGCCGAGGTGCTCAAGGCGCTCGCGAGCGCCGATGCCGCGGTGCAACTCGAGATGGTCCGGCTCGCCGGCCGGCTCAAACTGCCCGGTGCGCCCGACGGCATGGGCCCGCTGCTGGAACGTGGCGAACGGGATCTGAAGCTCGCGGTGGTCGAGGCGCTGACGACGATCGGCAGCCCGAGCGCGACGCGCCTGCTCGAGAAGGCGATCGACGACGACGAGCGCGACGTCCGCATCACGGCCGTCAAATTCCTTGGCCAGCGCGGCCACCGCAATGCCTTTTCGCGCATCGAGGCCGCGGTGACGGGCAACAAGCTCAAGGACGCCGATCTGACGGAAAAGATGTCGTTCTTCGAAGCGTACGGCGCGCTGGCGGGTGAGGCGGGGATCCCGACGCTCGAGAAACTGCTGCTGCCGAAGGGCGGGCTCCTCACGCGGAAAGAGGATCCCGAGACGCGCGCCTGCGCGGCGATGGCGCTCGGGAAGATTCGCACGCCCAAGGCGCGCGACGTGCTGCAAAAAGTCTCGCAGGACAAGGAGCCGCTGGTGCGGAACGCGGTCAACCGGGCGCTCCGCGACGTCGGGGCGGTAGGGGGAGCATGACGACGCCCGCCGGGAAGCGTCCCTCGATGATGGAGACCGCCCAGACGACGGACGGTTTCCTCCGTCATGCCGGGCGCGAATTCCTCATCGTCCTCTACACCGCGTTCCGCTCGCTCAAGCTCTACCCGATCGAAAACACGCAGGTGCAGAAGGCGCTCGACGACCTCGCGGCGACAACCAAGCACTTGTTGGATGTGGAGAAGGAGCTCGAGATCCGGCTGCAGGGCGAATTCATCTTCGTCAATTCGACGCGCCTGCGGCTCGACCTCGACAACTACGCGTCGTTCTCCCACATCCTGAATGTGCTCCAGCAATGCGGCATCGGCGCCGTGCGCCTCGACGAGGGCGTCGACCGCCGGCAGCTGCAGGTCTTCGTGTCGCTGCTGCTCGCCTATGCCGCCAAGGAAGCCAACCCGAACAAACTGTTCGAGCTGTCGCAGAAGCTGACCGACGGCGGCGTGTCCCACGTGAGCGTCGAGCCGCCGCTCGAAGCGGAAGAGGACGTCGAAGAGGAAGAGCGGCAGAAGGAAGCTGCCAAGCGCACGTACGCGCGCTCCGTGGCGGTGACGAAGGAAGTGATCAACAGCATTCGCATGGGTCGCACCGCCAATGTGAAGAAGGTGAAGCGCGCGGTGCAGGCGATCGTGGACCAGGTGCTCAACAACGAGTCGTCGCTGGTCGGCCTGACGACGTTGCGGGACTACGACGAGTACACGTTCACCCACTCGGTCAACGTGTGCATCTTCTCGGTCGCCCTGGGACGCAAGCTGGGACTGACCAAGCTCCAGCTCTACGATCTCGGCATGGCGGCGCTGTTTCACGACGTCGGCAAATCCCGCGTGCCGCTCGAGGTACTGAATAAGGAAGGGGGACTCACCGAAGAGGAGTGGCGCATCATGCAGGCGCACCCCTGGCTCGGCGTCCTGACGCTCTTCGGGCTGCGCGGCTACGGCGAGATCCCCTACCGCGGCATGGTGGTTGCTTACGAGCACCACATGAAGATCGACCTGACCGGCTATCCGAAATCGATCCGCGGCCGCACGCTGTCGATCTACTCCAAAGTCATCGCGGTCGCCGACGGGTTCGACGCGGCGACCAGCCGGCGCGTCTACCAAACGGTGCCGATTCAGCCCGACCAAGTGCTCAAGGAGATGTGGGAGAATCCGCGGCGCGGCTACGACCCCGTCGTCGTGAAGGCATTCATCAATCTGATCGGGATCTATCCGGTGGGCACCTGCGTCATTCTCGACACCTACGAGGTGGCGTTGGTGCACAGCGCGAATCCCGACGTCGCGCACGTGCACCGCCCCGTGGTCCGGCTGGTCACGACGCCCGACGGCGCGCTGTTGAATCCCGGCACCGTGGTCGATCTTTCTGTGAAGAATGAGGGCGGCAGTTTCCCGCGCACCATCGTGAAGGTCACCGACCCTGTCAAATACGGTATCAACGTCAGCGACTACTTTGTCTGAGAATGCCATCGCATCGCGGTGGCGGGCGCTCGGCAAGTCCCGAGCGCTGATTCCGTACCTCACCGCCGGTTTTCCGACGCCCACCGTCTCGCTCGACGCGCTGCGCCGTGTCGCTGACGCCGGCGCGGACTTCGTCGAGGTTGGTGTCCCGTTTTCGGACCCGCTCGCCGACGGTCCGACGATTCAGCGGACGACCCACGCCGCCCTCGAGCAGGGAGTCACGGTGCCGCGAGTCCTGGAGTTGATCAGCAAGGCCGCGCTTACGGTGCCCGTGATCATCATGACGTACCTGAATCCTGTGCTGTCCTACGGCATCGAGCGATTCGCGACGGACGCCCATGCCGCCGGCGCGGCGGGCGTGCTCCTCACCGACCTTCCCGCCGGCGCCGATCCAGCCGTGGAGCAGGCGGTCTCGGGTCGCGGGCTGGATCTCATCCGGCTCGTCGCACCGACGACAGATGAGAGACGACTGAAGACCGCCCTGAGCAACGCTGCAGGATTCGTTTACCTCATCTCACGCCTCGGCGTCACCGGGGCGCGGGCCGATGTCCCGCCCGATCTCGACGCCCAGGTGCAGCGGATCCGGGCTGCCGCGCCGCCGCGGGCACGCCTGCCGGTGGCGGTGGGCTTTGGCATCGGAACGCCGGCGCAAGCGGCGGCCGCCGCGCGGTCGGCGGACGGCGTCGTGGTCGGCAGCGCGCTGATGGATGCGCTCGGCAAAGGTGGTATCGCCGCGATGGAGCGGCTCACCCGCGAGCTCGCCGCGGCGGTGCACGGATGAGAGTCTCGCGCTTCGTCGCGCTCTACAGTCAGGGGCTCGCCTGGGTGGGCACCGCGGTGATGATCGCGGTGCTTGGCGCCGATCACCGCTGGTTCGGGCAGATCCCCGAGATGTTCGTGCTGTTCGGCGCCGCGGTGGCGCTGCGCGGGCTCTCCGTACCGCTGAGCAAATACTCGTATCTGACGCAAACCGCTCTCGTCGGGCTGACGGGCAGTCTGCTGGTGGGTGTGCCGGCGACCAGCCTCGCGATCGCCGGGGCGACGATCGTGACCGACTGGGTGTGGCAGCGCAAGCCACTGCGTGTGGCGTGGATCAACCTGGGGCGCGAAGTCATCACGCTGGTCGCCGCCTACGGCGTATACGGCGCCGCGCTGCACTGGCTCGACATGCCGAACGGTGCTCCCGTCCTGAGCATCGAGCTGCTCCCGGCCCTGGCGGGCTACGCGCTCGCGTACTTCGTGTTCGGCCGCATGCTGTTCTATCTGAGCCTCATCATTCGCGCCAAGCTGGAGCCGGCGGAACGAATGATGATCGTGCGCTACGAGGTCATCTCGTATGCGTCGACCTTGCTCGCCGCAACGATCTTCGTCGGCGCCGTCGTCGCCTGGTCGTTCGTCGCCTGGCTGCTCGTCGGTCTGGTGCTCGTCTTCCTCGGCCTGCTGCTGAAGCAGATGATCGAAGAAGCGATCTCGGCCGAAGAGCTCAACAAGATCCACGCGATGGAAGCGGTGATCACGGCCAACATCAGCCTCGAGGATTCGTTCCAACGGATCGAACGCCTGGCGAACCGGCTCGTGGATTGGGGCGACTTCCGGATCTACCGCCTCCACGATGGTGAGCTCTCGCTCGTGCACCGCTCGGCGCGCGGCCGAGCGGGGCGCGGGGAGCCGTCGTCGGACACGAAGCACCTGCGCAACGAGGTGGCGACGCACGGCGAGACCGTCGTCATCGACGATGTTACCCGCGACAAACGTGTCGCGGACGCGCCGCTCGAAGTCCAGAGTCTGGTGATCGTGCCGCTCAAATTCGGCGATCAGGTGATCGGGACGCTGGAGATCGAACACCACAAGAAGCACTGCTACCGGCGCCAGGACATCCTGACGATCACGACGTTCGCGAGCCAGCTCGCGACCGCGGTCCACATCACGGACCTGCGGCGTCCGCTCGTCGAAACGGTGGAGCGCATGACGCGGCAACTGGCGAGCATCGCGCAGACGGCCGAAACGCTGAAAGGCGCGGCGTCCGCGGTCGCCCAGTCCACTGGCGTCATTCGTGAGGGAGTGCGGCGGGAGGAGGGGGAAGTCTCCGGCGGTTTAGAGGCGACGGAGAGTCTCGCGCTGGTCTCGCGCCGCGTGTCCGATGACGGCGCCGGCGCCGCCCGTGCCTCCATTGCGGCCAGCAACGTCGCGAGCCGCAATCGCACGCAGATCCGCGAAGCCATCGAGCGACTGGTCGCGCTCAAAACGTTCGTGGGCGAGAGCTCGATCAAGGTCCAGCAGCTCGGTCAGATGAGCCGCCGGATCACCGGCTTTATCGCATCGATCCGTGAGCTGGCCGATATGACGAACCTGCTGTCGCTCAACGCCGCCATCGAGGCCGCCCGCGCGGGCAAACACGGCAAAGGCTTCGCCGTGGTGGCCGACGAAGTGCGCCGCCTCGCCGAGCAAAGCGCGAATGCCGCGGCGGAAGCAGGCGATCTGGTTCAGGACATCCACACCCAGGTGGGCGAAGTCGTCGAGCAGATGCGCCGCGGCCAGGTCAACGTCGGCGGCGTCGAGGAGCTGTCGGCTGCGGCGCTCGAAGCGCTCGACGCGATCGTCGTGGCCACGGCAGAAGCCACGGCGCACGCGGGTCGCATCACCGCGGCCGCGGGCGAGCAGAATCTGGCGTTCGCGCGGCTGCGCGAGCGGATCAACGCCGTGGCGAGCATTGCGGGCCAAAACCGCGTCGAGGCGGACGACGTGGCGACGCGTGCGGTGCAGGCGGCCGAAGGTCTCACCGACCTCGAGCGCGCGACCCGCGACCTGGAACAGGTGGCCACGATGCTGCGTGATTTGACGCGCGGGTTCGCCAACGTCAATTGAACGCGCCTTTGTCGCCCTCGGCACCAATCTGGGCGATCGTGCGGCACACCTGGCGTATGCGCGCGCACGGCTCGGCGCGCTCCCCGGCACACGGCTGGTCGCGGCTTCCCGAGTCGAGGAGACGGCGCCCCTCGGACCGGTTGCGCAGCCACCATATTTGAACCAAATGGTTCTGCTCGAAACCACCCTGGAGCCGGCGGCGCTCCTGACGCACTGCCGCCGCATCGAAGCCGAGCGGGGCAGAGCACGCCGCGAGCGGTGGGGGCCGCGGACCCTCGACCTCGATATCGTGCGGTACGGCGACATGACGGTGCGACAGCCGGACCTGACGATTCCGCACCCGGAGCTCCCGAACCGCGATTTCTGGCAGCGCGAAATCGCCGAGCTGGAAGGGGAACATGTCTAGCGTCACCACGCGCGCGTTGCTCGAGATGAAGGAGAAGGGCGAGCGCATCGTGGCACTCACGTGCTACGACGCGCTGTTCGCGCGCCTGCTCGACGCGAGCGGCGTCGATATCCTGCTCGTCGGAGACTCGCTGAACCAGGTGCTCGCGGGCGCGCCGTCCACGCTGTCGGCGACGCTCGATCAGATGATCTATCACACGAAGATGGTGCGACGCGGCACGGAGCGCGCCATGGTCGTGTGCGACATGCCGTTTCTGAGCTATCAAATCTCGCCCGAAGACGCGCTACGCAACTGTGGCCGGGCCATGAAGGAAACGGGCTGCAACGCGGTGAAGATCGAGGGCGGTCAGCCCATGACGACAACCGTGCGCCGCCTCGTGGACATCGGCATCCCCGTCATGGGCCACCTCGGCCTGACGCCGCAATCGGTGCACGCCCTCGGCGGCTATCGCGTGCAGGGCCGAGAGGACGCCGAGGCTGGGCGGCTCAAGGCAGACGCCACGGCGCTCCAGGATGCGGGCGCGTTCGCGGTGGTGCTGGAGCTCGTGCCGGCGCCGCTCGCGTCGCAGATCACCAAGGCGCTGGCGATTCCCACCATCGGCATCGGCGCGGGGCCGGCGTGCGACGGGCAGGTGCTCGTGCTGCACGACATGCTCGGCCTGAACGACCAGTTCTCGGCCAAGTTCGTCAAGAAGTACGCGGCGTTGGCCGAGGACGTGCGGGAGGCGGCGCGGGTGTTCGCCGCGGAGGTGCGGGAGGGCCGCTACCCCGGACCGGAGCATTCCTTTGGAAAGTGATATTAAATTGTGGTGACCTTCTTGGGGGGACAGACGGGATGTCGAAGACGGAAGACGAAAAGCTCGCCAAGCTGATCAAGAAGAACATGGCCAAGGCGGCGAAGGCCAAGCCCAAAGCGCGCAAACGGTACGATCCGACGCTGCCGCCGGATAGCACGGACGATGACATCGAGCGTCGCGACTTCTTTTCGGAGATGAAGAAGCGCGAGTTCTAGTTGCGCGAGCTCTCCAGCCTTACCGAGATGCGCTCCTGGTCTCGCGCCGAGCGCTCTCGCCGCCACACCATCGGCTTCGTTCCCACCATGGGCCGCGTCGTCGTCAGCATTTTCGTCAACCCGCTCCAGTTCGGTCCCCACGAGGATCTCGCCCGCTACCCGCGTGACTTGCCGCGCGACCGCAAGTTGGCGGAGGCGCGCGAGGTGGACTGCCTGTTTGTGCCGGACGCCGCCGCGATGTATCCGGCGGATCCGCTGGTGCGCGTCCTCCCCGCTCCGGTGGCGGACACACTCGAAGGGATGGCGCGGCCGGGGCATTTCACCGGCGTGCTCACCGTGGTCGCGAAGCTGTTGCACCTCGTCGAGCCCGACGTCGCGGTGTTCGGCCGCAAGGACTTTCAGCAGGCGATGCTCGTCAAACGGATGGTGCAGGAGCTCGACTTCGGCGTCACCATCGATATCGCGCCGACGGTGCGCGAGCTGGACGGTCTCGCCCTGTCGTCGCGCAACACCTACCTGAATCCTGACGAACGCCGGTCCGCACTCGTCCTGTCGCGCGCGCTCCGGACGCTCGAGCAAACCTGGCGGGGCGGGGAAGCGGATCCCGTAAAGGTGCAGCGCGCGGGGCTGGAAGCGATGCATGCCCCCGGCGTGATCCCGGAGTACTGCGCCCTCATCGATGAGAACCTGCAGCCCGTCACGCGCGTCACCGCGCACACCATCGGCGTCGTGGCGGCCCGTGTGGGGAAGACGCGGCTGCTCGACAACGTCGTCCTGGGTGAAGGCATCGGCGCGGATCCGCGAGTCACGCCGTGAGTGTGCCGGCATGGGCGCTGGCGTCACCCGAGCGTCGCGCCCATATCGAGCGCGTCGTCGCACTCCTGAAGAGCTGGGCTGACGCGATGCACGTCGATCCCAAGGAACAGGGCCGCTGGCTCCGCGCCGCGTGGCTGCATGATGCGCTGCGCGATGCACTTCCCGATCCACTGGCGCACGGGCCGGCCGCGGCGGACCGGGCTGCCGCCGACGGGGAGCGAGACCGCGGCGTGCTGGACGCCGTGCGGTTCCACACGATCGGCTCACCGGATTGGGATGACGTGGGACGGATGTTGTATCTCGCCGACTTTCTGGAGCCGGGGCGCGACCGTATCGCGCCTGACCGGGCCGATCTGGTACGGCGTGTTCCGATCGAGCGCGATGCCGTCCTGCGGGAGGTGGCACGCCGCAGAATCGAGTGGCTCCTTCGCTCCGGTTGGCCACTGCCGGCGACGACGGTGGCCTTCTGGAATCAGCTGGCCGGACGGTCATGAAGATCCCAGCGTTGGTGCTCGCGGCTCTCATTGCCGGCTGTGGTGGCGACTCCTCGCAAACGCGTCGCATCCCGGGCGATCGCGGTCCCGCAATCACCGTCGAGGTCCTGAACGCCAACGGGCGGGCTGGTGACGCACGCATCGGGACCCGGCTGTTGCGGCGTGCGGGAGTGGACGTGGTCTACTTCGGCAACGCGGGCGAAAACGGGCTCGATTCGACGCGGATCATCGTCCGGCGTGGCGCCGAGCAAGTGGGCGAGCGCGTGCGGGCAGCGCTGGGGCAGGGACGCGTCGAAGTCCAGCTCGACAGCGCGAAGCTACTCGATGTGAGCGTGCTCCTCGGCCTCGACTTCCACCCGTAGCTGCCCGCACGCCGCGCTGATATCCAGGCCGCGACTGCGGCGCAACACCGCTTCCACGCCCCGCTGCTTCAGGCGCCGCTCGAACGCGAGCATCTGCGCCCGCGTGCTCGGCGTGAGGTCGGGCGCGCCGCCCGGATGCAGCGGGAGCAGGTTCACCAATGCCTCGAGCGGCTGCGCCAGCTTCGCCAGCTGATCCGCCGTCTCCAGCGAGTCGTTCTTCCCGCCGATCAGCACGTACTCGAGCGTCACCCGACGCCGGAACTGCTGCAGCGCTCCCATCAGCTGCGGCAGCGTGTACTTCTTTTCGATCGGCATCAGCTCGCGCCGCAGCGCGGGGCTCGGAGCATGCAGCGAGACTGCAAGGCGGAACTGCTCGGGGCGTTTTGCGAACTTGGCGAGATTCGGGAGGATGCCAACAGTCGAGAGAGTGATGTGCCGGGCCCCAATCCCAAACCCCTCAGCCCTATTGAGAATCGTGAGCGTCGCATCCACCGCATCCCAGTTGAGCAGCGGCTCACCCATCCCCATGAACACGATGTTGGTCGGCTTGAGCGCAGGATCGCGCAGGATCAGTTCTCGCACCTGCCCGGTGATTTCGCCCGCCGAAAGATTGCGGCGAAATCCCATCCGTCCCGTGGCGCAGAATACGCAGCCGAGCGCGCACCCGGCCTGCGACGAGATGCATAAGGTGCGGCGCTTGCCTTCGGGAATCAGCACCGATTCGATCGCTTCGCCGTCGTCCAGTGCCCACAAGAACTTTTGCGTACCGTCGCTGGAAACCTGATGTGTTTTCAGCGTCAATCTGCGTAGCGGAAAGGATTGATCGAGCGCCGCTCGAAGCGGAACAGCGAGATCTGTGGCCTCGGCCCAGCTGCCCACCGGCCGTTGCCACAGACGCGGAACAACCTGGCGCGCGCGATAGCCCGGCTCGCCCTGTTGCGTCAGCCACTCCGCAAGCGCATCACGCGCGGCCCCCGGCGTCAGACTGAGAAGATCGACGCTCACCGAAACCGCATGTCCACGCCGACCCGATACGTGGAGCCCAGGTCGTTGACGCCGGCGTCGCGCGCGAGCGTGACGCGATATTTGCCGATCACGAGCCACAGGCCGGCGACGGGCCGCCAGTGCGCGCCATCGCTGTAGCCGCCTTCCCGCGACAGCATGAGATCGAGCGCCACGGTCTTCGCGACCTCGGCACCCACGCCGAACTGATGGTCGGCGGCGAAGCCATGGGCAAACGAGATGCCGTATCGCCCGCGAACGACGACGCGGTTGCTGGACACAGGTCCTCTCCAAATCCGGGCTTCGATCCCCGCATACATGTCCTGCGCCGGATCGTTGGTCTTGAGTGATGAGAAAAAGTGTGTCGCGGCGGCGACGCGCAGCCTGTCGCCGAGCACCGGCTGACTCGCACCCACGTCGATCGTCCACCGGTCCGCGCGGGCGAGGTCGAGACGCGTCTGGTGAAACGCGAGCGTGGCGCCGACACTCGTCGCACCGACGCGGCGCGACCACGTAGCACCGAGCGCGAACGTATAGACGGGCACCAGGGTCCCCGTGGGATCGGGGCTGTCCACGGTTTGCGTGATGTCGCTCAAACCGACGCGGCCGTAGACCAGCCCCAGCTGTCCAATCGAGCCGGCTGGAATCCGCACGGCCGCGATCAGGCCGGTCGCATCGACCGCGGCAGGCGTCTGAATGGCCTCGAGGGCCAGTTGCACCCGGGCGCTATCCTGCGTCTGCGCGGGATTCCAGATGACGGCCGCGGGACCGAGCGTCAGCGCCGCGGGGACCGGAAGGGTCGTCGCGGCCACTCGCCACAGCGTCGTGCCCGCCGCCTGCTGTCCGGACGCCTGCGGCGCGGCGAGCAGCAGCAGTCCAACAACCAACAGGCCAAGGCGTTGCATGCCGAACGTTTACTCACGGCTGTGGCGCCGTCAACTCAAGTCAACTATCTTCAATCGGTTACGGCACTTGGACATACTCCATTGCGGCTCTCCGAACTGCTAACCCCCGACCGCATCCGGGTCCCCATCAGGGCCCAGAGCAAGGAGGGCGTGCTACGGGAGTTAGTGGACCTCTTGGTGGGAGGCAACGGGGCAGCCCCTGATGTGTTGCAGGCGGTCATGGAGCGGGAACGGCAGTTCCCGACTGGAATTGGCTACGGCGTAGCGGTTCCACATGGCAAGACCCCAGCCCTCGCCAATCTCGTAGCGGTCGCCGGTACGGCGCGCACTCCTGTGCCGTATGAAACGGTGGATGGTGAACCGGTACGGTTGTTCTTCCTGCTCGCCGGTCCGGAGTCGCAGGCCGGCGCGCACGTCAAGGCCTTGAGCCGCATCTCGCGGCTCGTGCGGCGCGAGCCGATTCGCACGCGGCTGCTCGCGGCCAGCGATGCGCAAGAGTTCTATCGCACCCTGTGTGATGCAGAGAGGGGAGGCGCATAAACGCCAGCGTGACTCAGACAACCCTGCGAACCCACCGCTGCGGCGCGCTGCGGAAAGAGCACGCGGGGCAGCGGGTTCGGTTGGGGGGCTGGGTCCACCGCCGCCGCGACCTCGGAGGCATCGTGTTTCTCGACCTCCGCGATCGTGACGGTCTCGTCCAGGTCGCCGTCGGACCGGGATGGGCGTCGCCCGATCTCGTGACCCGCGCGCAAACGGTGGGGCCCGAGACCGTCCTTCTCGTCGAAGGCGAGGTCGTCGCCCGTCCGCCAGCCATGCGCAACGCCGAGCTCGCAACCGGTGACGTCGAGGTGCACGCCACATCGCTGCGCGTCGTCGGCCCGGCGGAAACGCCAGCGATTCCGGTGGCGCGCGGCAAGGGTGAAGAGCTGGCCGCCGAGGAGCTCCGCCTCAAGTATCGCCACCTCGACCTGCGGCGGCCCGAGCTCCAGGCCAATCTCATCTTACGGCACCGGCTGCTGCAGCGCGCCCGTCGCACGCTGAGTGAGCTGGACTTCCTCGAGATCGAGACGCCCAACCTCACCAAGCCGACCCCCGAAGGCGCGCGCGACTATCTCGTGCCGTCGCGCGTGCATCCGGGCGAGTTCTACGCGCTGCCGCAGTCGCCGCAGATCTACAAGCAGCTGCTGATGGTATCGGGGTTCGATCGCTACTTCCAGATCGCGCGCTGCTTCCGCGACGAAGACCTGCGCTACGACCGCCAGCCCGAGTTCTCGCAAATCGATATCGAGGCGTCGTTCGTGGGGCAGGAAGACGTCTTGGGCTTCGTCGAGACGGTGCTCGTCGCCCTGTGGGACGAAGCCGGCCACACGATCGCCCGGCCGTTCCCGCGGCTGACGTGGCGCGAGGCGATGGAACGCTACGGGACCGACAAGCCCGATTTGCGCTTCGATTTTCCGATCACCGACTGGACCGCACAGGTCCAGCCGCTCGGCGTGCCGTTCTTCCAGGGCGCCACCAATGGCTCGCGGGTCAGAGGGATCGCGGTCCGGGGTGGGGGCACCTTGTCGCGCAAAGACGTGGACCAGCTCGCGGAGACGGCGAAGACGCACGGCGCCCCTGGATTGGCGTGGGTGAAACGTCAGGGCGAGCAGCTGTCCGGCTCCGTCGGGAAACACTTCAACGCGGCAGCGTTGGGACAGATCGGCGTCGGCGACGGCGATGTCGCGCTGATGACGGTCGGACCGGACCGCGTGACGTCGCCCGCGCTCGACAAGGTGCGGCGGGAAGTGATCCGGCGCCTGGCGCCGCAGCCGAAGCTCGCGCACGCGTTCTGTTGGGTGGTCGACTTCCCGCTGTTCGAGCCGGATCCCGCAACGGGGAAGCCGGTGTTCGCCCACCACCCGTTTACGTCCCCGCATCCGGAGGACCTGGGTAAGTTGGACAGCGATCCGTTCGCCTGCCGCGCGCTGCACTACGATGCCGTCTACAACGGCAACGAGCTCGGCTCCGGCTCGATCCGGATCACCGATCCGGCGATCCAGCGGAAGGTCTTCGCGCATCTGGGGCTGTCGCCGGCCGACATCGATGCCCGCTTCGGTTTCCTGTTGACCGCGCTCGCCGCCGGCGCGCCGCCGCATGGCGGGTTCGCCGTGGGATTCGATCGCACGGTGATGCTCATCGTCGGCGCCGCCTCGATGCGCGACGTGATCGCATTTCCCAAGACCACCGCGGCGCGTGCCTTATTCGAGGGCGCGCCCGCGCCGGCGCGGCCCGAGGATCTCGCCGCACTTCACATAAAGGCGGTGCCCCCCCATGAGTGATGACGTCGTCCACCGGTTATCTGTGGAAGGCGTCGATCCGCTGGCATTGGCCGGCGTGAACGATGCCAATCTGCTCGAGCTCGCGCGCCGTCTGGGTGTGCGCGTCTCGTTGCGAGGCGACAACCTTTCGCTCGCCGGGTCCGCCGCGGCGATCGAGCGCGCCGGACCCGTCGCGCAGGCGCTGATCGACCTGGCGCGGATGGGCGAGAACCTCGACGTCCACGACGTCGAGCGCCTGATCTCCGACGAAGCGCACGGGGAGCTCGGGCGCCCGGGAGCGCCCCCCGACCCGGTGAAGATCATTCTCCCGGGGTTGCGCCGCGTCATTCAGCCGAAGACCGCGGGACAGCGGGAATACCTGCGATCGATCGCCGAGCACGATATCGTGATCGGCATCGGACCGGCCGGGACCGGCAAGACCTATCTCGCCGTCGCGGCCGCGGTGGACGCGCTCGCCCGCAAGCGGGTGCGCCGGATCATCCTCGCCCGGCCTGCCGTGGAAGCCGGCGAGAACCTCGGCTTCCTCCCCGGCGATCTGCAGGAGAAGGTCGATCCCTACCTCCGGCCGCTGTACGATGCCCTCGAGGACATGATGCCGCGCGAGCGGGTGCAAAAGGCGCTCGAGACGCGCACCATCGAGATCGCGCCGCTCGCCTACATGCGCGGCCGTACCTTGAGCGATGCGTTCGTGATTCTGGACGAAGCGCAGAACGCGACCGGGATGCAGATGAAGATGTTCCTCACCCGTCTGGGGGTGAATTCCCGCGCTGTGATCACCGGCGACAAGACCCAGATCGACCTGCCCAACCGCGAGGACTCGGGGCTCCTGCAGGTCGAGCGGATCCTCCCCGGCATCGAGGGGATCGGCTTCTGCTACCTCGGTGACGCCGACGTCGTCCGCCATCGGCTGGTGCGGGACATCATCCGCGCCTACGCCGAGGACGCCCAGGGTTGAGATGAAACTTCCGACACAGGAGAAGGTGCGCTACCACCTGGGGCGCTGGATTTGGGTGCCGGCGCTCGCGCTGGTCGCGCATGTCGCTTTCCCGACGGGCGGCGCTGATGTGGCGCCGCTGCTCGAGCCCGGCGCCCGCGCCGACAAGGACGTCGTCGCGCCGTTCAACTTCGTCGTCAATAAGTCTGAAGACGAGCTGCAGCGCGAGGCTGAGGAACTCGCCGCGTCGGCGAAGCCGATCTACGAGTTCCGGCAGCGCACGTCCGACAGCATCGCAACCACGCTGGCGGCGTTCTTCGCCGCGGTGGATGCCGCGGCAGATCAGGGTCCGCAGGCGATCGTTCGCGCGGGCAGTGATTTCGGCGTGACCCTGTCGCTGCAGGAGGCGGCCTATGTCGGCAAAGGCGGGAAGCGGCAAAAGTTGCAACAAGCGCTCCGGAAGCTGTTCGATCGCACCCTGGCACAGGGCGTCACCGGCCCCGGGGTTCTCCAGGGCGAGCAGTCGCGCGAGCTGATCGTCCGACGCGGCTCCACGGAATCTTCCGTGCTGCGCGATCAGGCACTGACGTTCAACCAGTACCTCAACCGCGCCAAGACGTTGCACCCCGATCCCGGCTCGAGCGTGGGTGACGTGCTGTACATCAAGCTCCAGCGGCAGTTCTTCCGACCCACGCTGATTCCCAAACCGCTGGAAACGGAGCGGCGCCGCAACGAGCTCCGGGGCAGCGTCGATCCGAGCAAGTACATCGTGCGCGCCGGCGATCGCATCGTCGGTGCAAACGAAGTCGTGACGAACGAGGCCCACGAGCGCCTCGTGACGCTGCACCAGGAGCTGCTGCGCCGCGGCGCCGCGACGACGTACTCGATCCGTGGTGTCATCGGCCCGTTGCTCCGCGATTCGCTGATCATCGCGATCTTCTGGGTCCTGCTGGTCTTCTATCGGCGTGAGACGTATCGCGACCTGCGCCAGGTCGCGCTGATCGGCGGCCTGTTCGCGGTGTTGCTGACGCAGGGGGGACTGGTCGGGCGGTTTTATCCGGCCCACCCGGAAGTCATCTTCATGCCGTTCCTCGCCATGATGATGACGGTGCTGTTCAACGGCCGCGTATCCATGATCGCCGCGATGATTCTGGCGGTCGTGATCGGTCAGCAGCCGGTGCTGCACGACGTTCCCGCGACGTTCCTGTGCGTCGTCGGCGGGGTCACCGCGGCTCTCTCAGTGAAGACGCTGCGCAGCCGGAGCAACTTCTACGCGCCCGTGCTGATCATCGCGGCAGGATATCTCCTCGGCGCCCTTGCCCTCGGCCTCTCGAGCGGCTGGCCCATCGTGGAAATCGGGCTCCGCGGCCTCTGGGGCACGCTGAACGGCCTGGTGTCGGCCGGGCTCACCTTCTTCCTGCTGCCCGTGGCCGAGTCGGTCACACACATCACGACCGATCTGACGCTGCTCGAGTTGTCCGACCCGAGCCGCCCACTGCTGCGCCGGCTGTCGCTCGAGGCACCCGGCACATATGCCCACAGCGTGGCGATGGCGAATCTCGTCGAGGCGGCCTGCAACCGCATCGGCGCGAACGGCCTGCTCGGCCGCGTGGGGTGCTACTACCACGACATCGGCAAGGTCAAGAATCCGCTGTACTTCGTGGAGAATCAGATCCCCGGCAACAATCCGCACGATCGGCTGAAGCCGCTGCAATCGGCCCAGATCATCAAGGCGCACGTCACCGACGGCATCGCGCTCGCCGCCGAGGCCAAACTTCCCGATTCGGTGTCAGCGTTCATCCCCGAGCATCACGGGACCACGGAGATCACCTACTTCCTCGACAAGGCGAAGAAGTCCGACGGCGGCCAGGCGCGTAATCCGGAGGACTTCACGTATCCGGGTCCCAAGCCACGGTCGATGGAAACCGCGATCTCGATGATCGCGGACTCGGTCGAAGCGGCGCTGCGGGTTCTGGAGGACCTCACGCCGCAAAAGATCGAGGAAGCGATCGACCACATCGTGCGCACCAAGGTCAACGCGGGTCAGCTCGATGAAGCCCCACTCACCCTCCAGCAGATGGAGCAGGTGAAATCCGCGTTTTTGGTCGTGCTCAGCGGGATGTATCACAATCGCATCGATTATCCGGAGTCCAGTGGCGGGATCAGTGCGGCCTGGCACTCGGCGAGCGCGCCAGGCGCGCGCTGACGAGCTCATGCGTGTGGCGAAGCGGGTGTTGGCGTGGGAGTGCGCGCCGGCCCGATCGCACGTGGACATCACGCTGCTCCCCGCAGCGGCCATGCGGCGTGCCAACCGCCGCGCCACCGGCCGCCGCGGCCTGACCGACGTGATCGCCTACACGCTGCCACAGCCTGACGGCCAGCTCCTGGGCGACGTGTATATCTGCCCGGACGCGGCAGCCGAGGCCGCACGGAACGGCACGGGACTCCGCGAAGAGCTCGTGCGGCTTGCGGTCCACGGGACGCTGCACGTCCTGGGGTACGATCATCCCGAGGGCACTGGGCGTACCCGCTCGCGGATGTGGCAGCTGCAGGAACGCTACGTCAAACGACTGCTTCGCTAATGCTGACCGAAGCCGCACTCCGCCTCATCGGGCTGGTTGTCGCCGTCAGCGCGGGTGTCTGGGCCGCGCTGCTCGCCCTGGCCGAAGAAGCTGCCGTGGGCGAGGCGCTCCACACCCTCGGTGATGCTCCCCCCATAGCCGCCGAGCGGCGCGTGCCGCTGCATCGTGCGCTGCACGTGGCACGCCTGGCGTTGCTCATCCTCGGCGCCGTCGCCACGGCCAATGCCGTGGTCTGGTGGACCAGACCGTGGGCGGAGGCAATCCTCACGCTGGCAGTCGGAACCCTGCTCCTCTTTATCGTGGGCGACGCACTGCCGCGCAGCGTGGCGCGGATCGCACCCGAGCTGTCGGATGCGGCGCTTCCACTCGCGCGGCGCACCCTGGCCCCGTTCGGCCCGCTGCTCTGGCTCCTCGCGTGGGCGGATCGCGGGCTCCATGCCCTCGTCCACACGCCGCGGCCGCTGCAACCCAACCTTGGCGTTGCCCAGCGCGACATGCTGCTCGGCGTCTTTACGCTGGCCGACACGACGGTGGACGAGGTCATGACGCCGCGGCTCGACATGACCGGCGTCGATATCTCGGCGTCTACTGAGGAGGTCCTAGAGGCATTCCGGCAAAGCCAGCACACGCGCCTACCGGTGCTGGATGGCTCACCCGACAACGTCGGGGGGGTGGTGTTCGCAAAGGACCTTGTGCCCATCGCGATGGGGCTCGCGGAACCGGGCATTCGCTGGCAGACGCTCATGCGTCCCGCGGCGTTCGTTCCCGAGACCAAGACGCTCGACAATCAGCTCCGCGACTTTCAGGGCACGCCCGCGCACATTGCGATCGTGGTGGACGAGTTCGGTGGGACCTCGGGTCTTATCACCCGCGAAGACATTCTCGAGGAAATCGTGGGTGAGATCCGCGACGAGCATGATACCGAAACGACACCGGCGATTCGCCAGGACGGCACGCGGCTGTGGGTGGACGGTCGCACCAGCCTCGACGAGCTCTCCGCGGCGCTGGGCACCACGATCGCCCATTCCGAAGTCTCGACCGTGGGCGGGCTCGTCTACTCGGTCCTCGGCCGCGTCCCTCGGCCCGGCGACGAGTTGACGCTCGACGGCTTCCGCGTGGTCGTGGAGCGCGTCGATCAGCGCCGCGTCACCCAGGTCTCGTTCGAAAAGCGATGAGCGTCGCACTTGCCGTCTTGCTGGTCGGGCTCCTGATGGCCGGTGTGTCGGCGGCGATCGGTGTCGCCGCCGCCGCCGTGAGCCAGCACGAATTGACGCGCTGGGTGGCATACAAGCTGCGTGGCTCGGCGGCCAGGATGAACGTGCTGCAAAACCCCGGGCAGACCCTCGCCACATCCAACATGCTGACGACGCTCGGCGTCCTCCTCGCCGCCGGTGCGATTCCCGCGCTGCTGGCCGCGACGACGCCGACGTTCATCGGCATCTTCACGATCACCGTCGGCGTGCCGCTCTTCATCGGCGCGGCGTATCTCATCCCGCGCGTGCTGGGGAGGCGCTGGGCCGAGCCGCTCGTCGGACACGCGGTGCCGTTGATGGAGCGCTTCGGCGGCGTGCTGTCCCCGTTCATCCCGCGGCGCGAGGGCTCGACGCGTACCACCCTCGCCGCGTTGCTGACGAGCGCCGATACCGACGCGCTGGCCACGACCGACGAGATGGCAGTGGTCTCCGGAGTCCTCGCCTTCGCCGATCGTCCGGTGCGGGAGCTGATGACGCCGCGGACCGCCATCGTCGCGTTTCCCGAAGGGATTCTCACCGCCGAGGCCGCGCACGTGCTGCAGCAGTCGGGATACAGCCGCTATCCCGTCCATCGCGGGTCGCTGGATGAAGTGGTCGGCGTTGCGCACACGCTCGACTTGCTCGGCCGCCAGCCGGAGGATCCCATCCTGGTGCGGCCGCCGCTCTCGGTTCCGGGCACGATACGCGCCGCCGATCTGATGCTCGAAATGCAGCGCGGCGGGCGGCACCTCGCGGTCGTGCTGGACGAGTTCGGCGGCACGGCGGGACTCGTCACGTTCGAGGACCTGCTGAACGATCTCGTCAGCGAGCTGTTCGAGCCGTCGTCGTCGACTCCCGACACCACGCGCGTGATCGAAGTCGAGGGCAGCACGCCGAGCGCCGAGCTGGCCGAGAAGCTGGGGCTGCCGCTCGGGAGCGGGGCTCAGAGCGTCGGCGGATTGCTGATCCAGGCTCTGGGCCGCATTCCTCGCGCGGGGGAGCGGTTCACCTACAAGGGACTCGAATTCGACGTCCTGGCCGCCAGCGTGACGCGCGTCGAGCGCGTGGCGGTGCGCCCCGGTCCGGTGCGCACGATTACGCTCGGCGGAGGGTCGCCGTGACCGCGCCCGAAGCCCCCGACCTGAGGCTCGACGAGCTGAAGGAGCTTGCCGAGCAGGATGACCTCCATCCGTTCCTGCTGCGCGTTCGCCACGTACATCCCTCCGACCTCGCCGACGTCCTCTCAGCGCTGGAAGAATCCATTCGTGTGCGCGTGATCTCCGAGCTGCCACTCGACATGGCCTCGAGCGCTCTTGCCGAGATGGAAGCAACGGAGCACCCGGAAGAGATGCTGCTCGCGGTGGGACCAGAGTACGCCGCCGAGTTGGTCGAGGAGATGCCGTCGGACGATGCCGCCGACCTCGTGGCGGAGCTCTCGCCCGGCCAGCGCGAGGCGGTCCTTGCGGAAGTCAGCGATCGGGCCGACGTCGAGCGGCTCCTCAAGTACGCGGAGGATTCTGCTGGTGGGTTGATGACCACCAACGTGGTCACCGTGCGGGACGACGCGACCGTCGCGGAAGCGATCGAGGCGATTCGGCAACAGAGCGACGAGGACGAGAGCCAGTTGTACCAGGTCTACGCCGTGGATTCGCACGGGCATCTGCGGGGCATCGTACCGGTCGCCCGGCTGATCGTTACGTCGCCGGCGCGCCTGGTGCGCGACGTGATGGAGCAACCGATCGTCCAGGTACAGCCGGAGCAGGACCAGGAAGAGGTCGCCCGGCTCATGGCCCGCTACAACGTCGCGGCCGTCCCCGTCGTGGATGCGAACGCCCGTCTGTTAGGACGGATCACGTTCGACGACGTCGTCGACGTGGTGGAAGCAGAGACGACCGAGGACCTGCTGAAGTTCGGCGGTATGGAAGCGCTGGACGCGCCGTATCTGAAGGTCGCGTTCGGCCGCATGGTCCGAAAACGCGCCGGCTGGCTGGCGGCGCTGTTTCTCGGCGAAATGCTCACGGCGACGGCGATGGCGTTTTTCCAGGAGGAAATCGCGAAGGCCGTCATCCTCGCCCTCTTCGTACCGCTCATCATTTCGAGCGGCGGCAACTCGGGCTCGCAGGCTTCGACGCTGGTCATTCGCGCGATGGCGCTGGGCGAAGTCACATTGCGCGACTGGTGGCTGGTCATCCGGCGCGAGTTCGCGACCGGCGTGGTGCTGGGCCTCGTGCTGGGCGCGATCGGCTTTCTCCGGATCACTTTATGGCACACGATCACCGGGATCTATGGGGAGCACTATTTGCTTGTCGCGTTCACCGTATTCGGCAGTCTGATCGGCGTCGTGACGTTCGGAACGATGGCGGGATCCCTGTTGCCCTTTATCCTCCGCCGCCTGGGATTCGACCCCGCCAGCGCGTCGGCGCCGTTCGTCGCCACGCTGGTCGACGTCACCGGGTTGGTCATTTACTTCAGCGTGGCGTCCTTGATTCTGCGGGGAACCCTCCTGTGACGGCCACGCCGCCGTTATCCTTAGGGCATATGCGACTCGACGCGGTGCTCGACGG
>WNGP01000618.1_pt1 | contig 27876 bp, 23 predicted proteins | sample 5407671 | NCBI WGS metagenome assembly WNGP01 (sample SAMN13153381, study PRJNA577476) | soil metagenome | isolation source: 40 cm soil or saprolite under Garry oak tree replicate 2 | place: USA:California | collected 2016-06-15
TCCTTTAGGAGGCGCTTCAAAAGGCCACGGCGAAAGCGGCAAGGCGATTCAAGCGGCGCCTAGAGTGGTGGGAAGGACGACTTTTGAATCGCCCTGTCCGCACCCCCCTTCGCTCCTTGACATTTCAATCAACGATAACGTATACTATTTATACCCCTACCAGGGGGGTATGGGTTCATCGAAGTTGAGAAAACCAGGATAAAGGCTATGGCCACGGAAATAAATCGTTCTACAGAAGAAAGAATTGACGTACCTCAAAATCAGGCAGGTGGAGGGAGTCGCGCCGTACTTGAATTGGAAGGAATGACCTGCGCCTCCTGTGCTATGCGCATCGAAAAAGGGCTGAAGAAGGTACCAGGGGTGAAAGACGCAAACGTCAACCTCGCCACCGAGCTGGCTACCGTCACCTACGATGCGGCCCAAACGGGGCTGGAACAGATGGTGCAGAAGGTGGAAGCTGTGGGGTATAAAGCAACCCCACAAATCGCGCCTCAACAGAAACCAGTACAGGAAACGGCCACTAGCCCTATGCCTGAAACGCATGATACACAGGTTTTCAATATCCCACAAGAAGATGAGCAGAGCAAGCGGAAAAAGGCCGAAATCATCCGCAAGCGCAACCTGCTGATTCTGGGTATCGTGCTCACCTTACCTGTTGCAATCCTCAATATGTTCTTCATGAATGCCTTCCCAGGCGAGAACTATCTCTTGCTTGCGCTCACAACGCCTGTCTGGGCAATCGTCGGTTGGGAGTTTCATCGCGGAGCCCTTAAAACGCTGCGTCATGGCAGCGCCAATATGGATACATTGATCTCCGTTGGCTCGACCGCGGCCTACGTAATGAGTGTGATAGCGACGTTCTTTCCGCGTGTTTTTGGAGCTGTAACTTTTTATGATACTGCCGCGCTGATTGTCACCCTGATCTTCCTGGGGAAGTACCTGGAAGCGCGGGCAATGGGGCAGACCAACGAGGCGATCAAGAAATTGATCGGCTTGCAGGCTCGCGTTGCCCATGTGATACGTGCAGGAAAGGAAATCGAGCTTCCCATCGAACAGGTATCCGTTGCTGATGAACTGATCGTGCGTCCCGGGGAAAAGATTCCCGTTGACGGATTTGTGCTATCTGGAAGCTCGTCTGTGGACGAATCGATGATTACGGGCGAAAGCATTCCTGTCGAGAAAATCGAAGGTGACCCGCTGATCGGTGCAACTATCAACCAGCGTGGATTGCTGCGGATGCGTGCAACAAAAGTCGGCGCCGACACTGTATTGGCAAGTATCATTCGTATGGTCGAGCAGGCACAGGGCTCGAAGGCGCCTGTTCAGCGCCTGGCTGACAGCATATCAAGTATATTCGTTCCAGTCGTGCTGGTGATCGCCGCCCTGACCTTTATTGGCTGGGCGATAGTTGGCAATCTGACTATGACATCCGCGCAGGCGGCGGGCGTGATGAGTGCCAGCAATCCCTGGATAGTTGCCATCGTGGCCGCGATCACCGTACTGGTAGTAGCGTGCCCCTGTGCATTAGGGCTTGCCACGCCGACCGCGATCATGGTTGGAACGGGCAAAGGCGCCGAGCAAGGCATACTGATTCGCGGAGGTGAGAGCCTGGAACGCATCCATGCCGTACGTGCACTCCTCCTTGATAAAACGGGTACCATCACCAAAGGTAAGCCCGAATTAACGGATGCCATTGCCCTGGAAGGTATGTCCGTTGATGATATGCTGCGCCTGGTTGCCGAAGCTGAACAGGGTTCGGAACACCCCTTGGCCGCGGCCATAGTCGAAGGGGCAAAAGCGCGTAACCTGCTACTCAACGCCTATCCTGATCGTTTTACAGCCCTTGCGGGGCGCGGCCTGGAAGCAACTGTTGAAGGGTATACGCTGCTCGTTGGTACGCGCCACCTCTTGCAAGAACGCTCCATTGACTTTGATGCTTTCCAGGAACGCCTGGAAGCGCTGGAGCAGCAGGGCAAGACGGCGATGATCGTCGTTATCGATGGCAGGCCTGTGGGAATAGTAGCAGTCGCCGATACGGTCAAAGTGGGCTCAGCTGAAGCAGTCAAGCAGTTGCGCGAGCAAGGATTGAGTGTCTGGATGATTACTGGCGACAACCAGCGTACGGCACAGGCAATTGCGGCTCAGGTTGGTATACCTGCCGAGCATGTCCTGGCGGAGGTATTGCCGGAAGACAAAGCGAACCAGGTTAAACGCCTGCAAGCTCAAGGCCTGGTTGTGGCCTTTGCTGGCGATGGCATCAATGATGCGCCTGCCCTGGTGCAAGCTGATGCTGGCATCGCCATGGGCACAGGAACAGATATAGCGATGGAGGCGGCGGATATCACCCTGGTTAAAGGGAATCTGAAGAGCGTAGCGACAGCGCTCGCGCTTTCTCGCGCGACGCTGCGCACCATCAAGCAGAATCTCTTCTGGGCTTTCGCTTACAATGTCGTCTTGATTCCGACCGCTATTCTTTCACCGTTGATCCCATTCTTGCGCGAGAACGCGCCCATCTTCGCGGCCGCCGCGATGGCGCTTTCGTCGGTGACTGTCGTAAGCAATTCGTTGCGGTTGCGGCGCTTCGGCCGTCAAGTCTAAAACTGTTGCATTTGAGTTAAAAATGAGAAAAGGAACATTCCTATGCCAGACGTACAAGATATCACGCTTTCCGTTCCCGATGTCAGTTGCGAACACTGCGTGCATGCCATCAACACATCTCTTGGCAAGCTCGCAGGGGTAGAGCAGGTTGATACGGATATTCCTACAAAGAAAGTACACTTACGCTACCATCCTGACCAGGTCTCTTTACAGCAGATTGAGACTGCCTTAGATGATGTGGGCTATACGGTGGCGAAATAGCTGCGCTATAGCCAAGGAGGATATGGAGAGCTGCTGTTATATCAAATGGTGGCTCTCTTTTTGGGTTTTCCTTACGGTTTCGGCGGTGTTGGTTTCGGTGGTGGCGGCGGATTGATCGGAACAGGTGGATGTGCCACAGGACAGTTAGAAGCATGAGTTCCGTCGCTACGTCCACAACCTGGACAGATGCCAGAGATATCTGTACCTGTTTGTGTTTCTAAAAGTGAGGCTCTTCCCCATATGAAGTTTGCCCGCTTGCTGCCTCTGAATTGCATGATCATGCTACATTGTTCCACTTCTCACCCAGCTTCTTCTGCCATCAAACTTCCCATCTCTTTTCCCTTTTCAAGACGCTTGATACACGTCCCTTGATGTTCTCATGGCCCGCTTCAATGTCTGCAAAAACTCGTAGACGGCTGCTTTGTCGGAAGACACGCTTTGCCCCGGGGCGTTGCTTGCTTGCATCAGTTGATCAAGGGCAATAAGGAGTTCATCAGTTGGCATCTCTGAGACTCGCCCATCGCCTCGAATGAGGTATGCACATAGCTCTTGATTCATGGTTGATCTACTTCCAGGAAACAACAAACGGATACTCTCGGTTGAATAGCTGGGGAAGCAGCAATGCTTCCCCATTTGCCCGGCCTTTCTCGTCCGTCATGGAACCTTTCACCAGCTCGTTTCTTGTCGACGGACGGCTTGAACCTAACTCTTGCATCTATAATCTACCAGATCTAACTGAATTGAGACTTTGATGAAGCTAAGATGGAGCTGAGAAAGCAAGTAGTATTTTTTCTCTAATCAAGCCAGCTATAGGGGTAAGCCGGGTCGTCGCAGGATTGGGCGGCCGCCGTCAATTTCAGTGGATGGAATGTATCGACCATCACCGCTAATTCCTCGGTACGCTCGGCGCCAAGGCTCTTTTCGACCGCGCCAGGATGGGGACCATGTGGTATACCTCGCGGGTGCAGCGTGATCGACGAACGTTCGATACCGCGCCGGCTGCCGAAGTTACCATTGACGTAGTACAACATCTCTTCGCTGTCGATATTGCTATGGTTATACGGGACAGGTATCGAGAGTGGATGGTAGTCCAATTTGCGCGGTACAAACGAGCAGACGACAAAATTCGGTCCCTGGAAGGTCTGGTGCACGGGCGGCGGCTGGTGGACGCGCCCAGTGATCGGCTCGAAGTCAGCAATATTGAAGATCCAGGGGTACTCGCAGCCATCCCAGCCGATGGTATTGATGGGGTGAAAGTCATACCAGTAGCTGGTAATAAGATTACCTACTTTCACGCGCACCTCAAAATCGCCACGCTCGGTATGCGTTTCCAGCTCTTCTGGGCGGCGAATATCGCGCTCACAATAGGGGGAGTGCTCCAACATCTGACCGTTTTTATTGAGATAGCGATGCGGCGGTTCGATTGTGCCATGCGCCTCGATGACTAGAAAGCGGCTATCAGGGCTGTCGTTCCCGATCTTGAAACGAAAGGTTGTGCCGCGAGGGATCACGATATAGTCGCCTTCGTGATAGGGCAGCAGGCCAAAGTTTGTCTCCAGCACCCCCTGTCCATCGTGGACAAAGTACACCTCGTCGCACTCGGCATTGCGAAAGTAGTAATCCATCGCGACAGTAGGCTGCGCTACGGCTAGAGCGACATCATTGTTGAACATGAGCACCTGGCGCCCCAGAACGGCATCTCCACCGCGAGGCAGATTAGCGGTCTTGAGGTGATGGTGACGCTGTACCTCTTCATTCCATTCTTCATACGCGACACGCTTGTATGGCGCTACTCTTTTCACCCGCGTAGGCGGATAATTGTAGTAGATGTTGGCATAGTTACCGGAAAAGCCCTCCGTACCGAAGAGTTCTTCGGTGTAAAGGGTTCCATCTGGTTTACGAAATTGTGTATGTCTTTTCGGGGGTATCTGCCCCAAACGATGATATGCTGGCATATTTGTATCTCTCCTGAAAGGTGCAGGCTAAGCCTCCTCTACTCTGATTTACACGATACGATTCCTCAATACACCAATGCCGTCAATTTCTAGCTCGATCACTTCGCCACGCTGGAACCAGGGATGGATCTCTGTCCCAATCTCTAAGAGACAGCCAGTGCCTACGGTGCCAGAACCAAGGATGTCACCTGCGCGTAAACGCGCGTTGCGCGAGGCCCAGGCGATCATCTGCGGAAAGCTGTAATAGATATCTTTGAAGTTACCGCGTGAAATTTCTTTGCGGTCGACGCGAGCCAGCATCGTCACATCATAACGTTCACTGGCGCCACTGCCGTTGCGACGAGAGGCCAGCTCATCAGGCGTGACAATCCAGGGGCCAAGCGATGTAGCAAAATCCTTCCCCTTCCCCGGCCCAAGATTGAGCACCATATCCTTGCGCTGGAAGTCGCGAGCGCTCCAGTCGTTCATAATCGTGTAGCCCGCGATATAGGTTGCCGCTTCTTCCACAGGAATGTCTTTGCCCTCTCGCCCGATCACGCAGGCAATCTCTAACTCGATGTCCAGTTCGTTGCTACCCACAGGATAGGGCACATCCTGGTTATGACCATAGATTTCACTATTGTTTGTGAAGTAGAAGGTCGGTATTTCGTACCACTCGGGGATCATACCTACTCCGCGCCTGGTACGAGCCGCCTTCACATGCTGCTCAAAAGCATAGAAATCACGCACCGAGGGCGGCTCTGGAATGGGCGAGAGCAGCGTGATTTCGTGAAAAGCGTACGCTTTCCCCGGTACTTCAAGCGCTCTCTGTGCCTTCGCCAGGCCCTCAGGATCACGCAACAGTTCAAGCACGGTGGGATAGTCCAGCGCGATGATATGCTCATCACGCGCGATACCTGCGTGAGTTACGTGGTCAGAGGTTCTGAACGTGACAAGTTTCATTTTACAGATTCCCTCGCAGTTCCTGCTCTCGCTCCAGCGCCTCGAACAGCGCCTTAAAGTTCCCTTCGCCAAAGCCACGGGCGCCTTTTCGTTCAATCACTTCAAAGAAGACCGTTGGACGATTTACCACCGGCTTGGAGAATATCTGTAACAGGTAGCCCTCATCGTCGTGATCTACAAGGATACCAAGTTCCGCCAACTGATTGATATCTTCCGCGATATGACCGACACGATCCAGTACGGTCTCATAGTAATTTTTGGGCGTCTTGAGAAACTCTACGCCGCGCTCCTCCAATCCGCGCACCGTTGTGATGATGTCGTCGGTATTCAAGGCGATATGCTGGACACCGGGGCCGCGATAGAAATCAAGAAACTCTTCAATCTGGGATTTGCGTCTTCCCTGAGCGGGCTCGTTGATGGGGAACTTGATACGCCCGCTGCCGTTCTGCATCACTTTGGACATGAGGGCCGAGTATTCCGTACTGATGGCACGATCATCGAAGTGTATCAGTTGTGTAAAGCCCAGGACCCGCTCATAAAATTCAACCCATTCATTCATTTTGCCCAACTCGACGTTGCCCACCACATGATCGATGGCCGCTAAGCCAGCGGGTCGTGCGCGACGCGGCACATTCGTTTCACTGGCTCGATAGCCCGGTAGAAACGCGCCTTTATAGTCCTGGCGCTCTACGAAGGTTATGACGGTATCACCATAAATAGCAATAGTAGCTGTTTTCGCAGTGCCATAGTCGTCCCGGTGAGCAGCCGGTTCCACAAGACCTTTCGCGCCACGCTTTGTCGCTTCGCCGTATGCCCGCTCGGCATCCTCCACGCGCAAGGCAATCGTTTTTACGCCATCACCGTGCAGCTTCACATGTTCGGCAATCTCACCTTCAGGGCCAAGTGGTGATGTCACAACCAGGCGCACATTGCCTTGCTCCAGGGCATAGCTCGTGCGATCGCGCACCCCCGTTTCCAGGCCCGCATAGGCGATGGGCGTAAAACCCCAGGCATTGCTATAATAGTATGCCGCTTGTTTGGCATTCCCCACATAAAATTCTAAATAATCGAAATTCTGAATGGGCATGAAATCCTTTTCAGACATAGTTGCTCTCCCCTTATCGTTTGCCCGGGCATGATTTTCTACTGTCATCTATCCAACACAAATGTTGAACGCCATTGAATATGCAGGAGTTGAGGAAGAAGTAGCGACCAGGAAGGCACGCCGGGAGATCATCAGTGAGGCATTACCTTCTCCAACAGTGCCGGCAAACATTCTCCGAAACTCCTTTGTTTCGCATTTGCAACAGAGCAAGAACGAGACATCATTACCTGATGTCATTATATGTGACTACGAGTTGGAACCGCAAGTTAACACCAGCACATTGCCAGATTTTAATGATGCAGGCTTGTGATGTTATGCTATGATGAGTGAGGTATGTTCTACCTGCTATAAAAACCCGGACCACTTCAACGTAATAATCGAACAAAAAGGGGCTTTCAATAAGGAGGAATAGTTATGGCCTGGGATCCAAATCAAGGACAACCAAACGACCCAAATTCAGCGTATGGCACTCCATCCAATCCCTATGGTGCACCACCTCCACAGAATCCCTATGGCGCACCGCAAAATCCCTACACGCCGCCAACAGAAAATCCCTATGCGGCACCACCCTATCCCTATTATCAGGGAGAACCAGGTTACGGGCCGCCACAATCAGCACCGCTTCCATTAGGTGAGGCTATCAAGGGTTTGCCCCGGCAGTATATTAAGGTAACAACAAAGCCCGGAGTGATGACTTTTGCTGAAGAGATGGGTAAAGCAAGCTGGGACATCGTATGGGTCCAACTCATTGCCCTTGCTATCATCTCTGCAATATTGAGTTACCTGTATACATTGATATCACCCACCTTCACTATGACCAGTTCTAGTACAATCGACACCGCAACACTGCGTTCTCTTCTTGCTGGATTTTCTCTTATGAGCATCATACTGGTCCCAGTGTTTTTCTTCATTGGACAGGGTATTCTCTATGGACTTGCCAAAGCTTTTGGTGGGCAAGGAAAATTCGTAACGCAGTGTTATACTAACCTGCTGTTTAGTGTACCTATTGGTATTGTTTCAGGCATTGTTAACCTGATACCGATTGCCGGTGCTTTTGTTGCCTTTGCCCTGAGTATCTATTCGATCGTCCTGAACATTTTCTCGCTCATGGCAGTACATCGCCTGAGTGGAGGTAAAGCCACAGCAGTGGTGCTCATTCCGGTAGGTGTAGTGTTGCTGCTTGCTTGCGCACTTGTTATCATTTTCGTCACATTCATTATTGCCGCATTACAACATCATTAGAAGGTAATGATAGACATTCAGGAGACTGATGGTACTTCTTACCCGATCTATTGAAACCCGGACATAGATCAAGCATAATAGAGCCTGGCAAAATGCTCAAACTTCTTTAGGAGAAGACCTAAAAGGGTCATGAGCAAAAAAATGATAGAGAAGAAGGTAACTATTCCGCATGAATATTTCAGGTAGTCAGAAGATTAAGGCACCCCGGCCAGAGGTATTTTCCGCACTGTTGAATCCTGAGATCCTCCAGGAAAGTATTCCCGGCTGCGAAAGTGCTGAGCTGGTAGATATGGCTGGTGGCCAACAGATGAAGTTGAAGATCAGTCCCAATATTCCTGGACTCAAGGGACCTTATAATGTGTATTTGCAGACAGGTGAAGTGGTTGCCCCATCGCGTGTCGTTTTGATTGCTGAACCTAAGAGTTCGATTGGTTCTATCAAAGCCACCTGCGTGGTAGACCTGACAGAGGAGGCCGATGGCCCCACAAACCTGAGTTATAAAGCCCATGCCGAAATGGAAGGCAAAATTGCCTCTACACCCGAGATCATTCTCAAAGGTACGGTGAAAGTGGCTCTCGACCAGTTCTTCAAGAATTTCGAGAAGCATGTTTCCGTTATCAGCGCTTAAATTCAGTTATGCAACCAGAGCATAGGACTTGTCCCTTGCTCTGGTTGCATGAAAAAATGATCTCACACATCTTTCACGTGGACACGCCTCGGACCGAACGCGACCAGTTGTGCTGGTAGTGCACCCACGAGTGGCAAACGCAGGAGAAAGGGAACAAATGGTGGAATGGTCAATGCCTTATCCGATTTGAGCACGCTGGCCAGCACCATTTGTTGGATAATATGCTGAAAACCCTGGATAATCCTCGTTGGCCACTCACGTTTTCTTTGTACCTTTGCCAGTTCGCTTAAACGTACACGGCCTGCTTTGAGATTTTCGCCCAGAATATTCGCCGCCACTACGGCATCTTGAATAGCGTAGTTAATACCAACACCGCCAACGGGCGACATCACATGGGCAGCATCACCGATTAGGAGCAGTCCCGGGCGATACCAACGACGAAGACGGCTTGATTCGACGGAAAGAACAGAGATCTGCTTCCACTCCTTCAAAGTAGCTATGCGATCCGCCCACTCAGGCAGCAGGTCGGCAAATTCTTTGCGCAGTGTCTCCATACCGGCGGCACGGATCTTCTGATAGCCTCCTTTCGGAATAACATAGCCAACTTGCCAGTAATCGGCGCGATTAAGGATTACCAGGATATGACCGGCCGCAAGACACCCTGAAGATTCCTTTGGATCGCCAGCTTTAAGCGGCAAACGAAACCAGAGTACATCCATCGGTGGTGCCGTTTTGACCGGCTCAAAATCGGCTAATTTGCGCACACGAGAAAAGCGTCCATCAGCAGCGACAGTGAGAACGGCTCTCACCTCGTGCCAGCCGTCTAGCCCGCGATACTGCACGCCATGTACGTATCCATCTTCGATAATGAGCTTCTCCACGCGTGCGCCCATCACCAGCCGGAAATTTGGGTAGCGTTTCGCCTCGGCCGTAATGAACTCCAGGAAGTGTACCTGTGGAATCATCGCGATATACGGGAACTTCGTTTTCAGGCGATGGAAATCGGCGAGAGTTACAGTTCCCCCGGCGGTCTGCACCGGTAATGCATCTATTTGCGTGTGTTCGATTGCGAGTAGGCGATCCGCCAGGCCCAATTGGTCCATTATTTCCATTACCGATGGATGAACTGTGTCGCCACGAAAGTCACGGTCAAAATCCATATGCTCTTCAAGCAGTAACACTGGAATACCCTGACGGGCGAGGAGCAGGGCCAATACAGCGCCGGCTGGTCCACTCCCAACAATACAACAGGTAGTTTGTTCCGCTTGATGTGTTTGTGTTGTAAGGTTGTTTTGCATTTGCATATCTCCTGTTTTACATTAACTAACCAAACAATTAATAATAAAGCAAAAAAATTATACGCGCGGTACCAGGCCATTGAGGACTGTATCAACGACAGCATCCACAATTTGTTCCTGCGTGTATCGCAAGGCAGTCGGGTCACCTATGATCTGGCGACGCAATACAAAGGCCATAACACCGCCAAGAAGAATCTGTGAGGTGAGTGCTGGGTCTGCTTGACGCAATTCACCACTCTCCATCTTGGCTGCAAAATAGGAAATCAAGAATCCAAAGACTCGTTGAAATAGGCCTGTTATTATTTCTGCCATCTTCGGGTTATAGACCAGCTCTGGCAGCACTACCCGCAGCAGTCGTACAAATGTTTCCTCTTCGACGATGCCCAGAACTTGCCGAATCATCAAGCGTAGAAACGTATCTGGAGGCATCGCCAATATATCTGGTGGAAGAGAGTTTAGCAGCCTTAAAGGCGAGCGACTCTCGATGATCGCTTTGAACAAAGCCTCCTTGTTCTCAAAGTAATGATAGATCAACCCAGGCGTGATGCCGGCTTCACGAGCAATATCTTTATTTGTCGCCCTGGTATACCCTTTTTGAGAGAAAGCTCGCATCGCTGCGTCGATTATTTGTTCGCGACGATCATCAACAACTTTCGGCGTTCGCGCCATACAATCTGTACCTTAACCTGTTTTCAATTAATTGACTGATTAATCAGAGTATAAACAAATTTGAGATAAAAGTCAAGACGAATGGGTTGGCGATAGTGAAGTCGGCACCAGCCCATTCAAAGCATTTGAGGTTGATCGAAGAAATGGTCTAGGAGACTAAATCAAACTGCGGTACATTCAAAACACGTGCTAAAAGACGGATGTGGTAGGGTTGTGGGTCCTCGCGTCCGTCTTCAAAATGAGCTATGGTGTCGCGTCGGAGGCCTGTCATATCTGCGAGTTGCCCCAGGCTCAAACCTTTACGTTGTCGAAGTAAGCGGAGATTAGGGAGTCCATGACGTTTCATGACTCTCTCTTTTGAGGTATGGTGCTTCATTTGATCTTTTTCCTCTCCTTTGAGGCGTGGCAAAACATATGTATTTCCAGCGGCGCTGCTGGAAATAGTCCCTGATACAAGAACAATCCTCGTACACTCTCCTGAACCCCTCCAGCTACCAAATAAAGCATATCAGATCGATTGACCAATTGTCCAGTGCAATTAGTACTTTTGCGAGGAGCGAAGCGAGAAGGATTCAGTAACATGTGCACATGGTGTTAGCTATTGTGAATGCATTGCACCAGCACGATTTGGCTGATATTGCTGAGAACCAAGCAGGCTCAAGTATGTACCTATGCCACTATCATCAGGTGTGATTGCCAACACATCGCCGGTAAATGGTCCATTAACATCCCCTTGCAGCAGTGTTACTACATCGAACTCGTTCTTGATACCTGCGGGGACGAAATGTGTTAGATGTAACGGCTGCAGCGAGTTCGCAATATTGAGTAATGCATTCTGATTGAAACCATCCCGTTGATCACCTACAATCCAGAATACAATACCATCTTTCTGATAAATCAGTTCGCTGCGCTGGCCGTAGACCCAGACCGGAAACTTGTTGCGAAAGGTCCATTGACCATCTACATAGATAGCCTGAGCAAGACCATCCTGGTCAGTTTTTATTGCCGTTGTAGAGCCATCTTTCGCTACTTGTAGCACGCTCACATCGGGTTTGAGCTTAAATTCACGAATAGCCAGTTTGCCTGTGCCATGCGCTGTTGCACTGTTGCTCGTATAATCAAATTCCATAAAGGGACCATCAGCCCAGCTTTCTTGGGGCTCCTCGTAGAGGTAACTGTCGGTAAGCCGGTAGTTATTCGGCATCGCCTGGGGCCAATAAATGCTCCAGGAATGAAGGCGCTGCTGAGCATCTAGCATGGATATCGTTGGCTGCGTATCGTTATCACTTTGTACTGTCGCTGGAAAAGGAACATGAGAAAGCGTCGAGGGGTATTCATGTACCAGAAGGACACCAACCCTGGCGCCGTGCAACAAAATCGCCACTCCTGAAGCAAATGAAGCTCCAGTTAACATTACCGTTAAAAACACCACGAACATAAAAGCGGCGCCAGCGGAGAGCGTGCGACGTACAGGTATTTCGCTTGCTAGTGAACGAAGAGAAGGGCGGCCCTTTGGAAAGAGGCGGCGCTTCAGCTTAAGGCGACGAAAAACGCGAGCACGAGTTTTCATCTCAAAACCCGGTTCTACCGACTGAAAGCGGGGCTCTTCAGAATCCAATAGCGTCTGCACATAATATGGAGGTATATCCTCTTCATGTAGAACAAAGAGTTCATCCAATTCTTCCGCAAAGGCCATTTCCTCTTCACTAAAATCCGCAGGCAGATCGTGGCCCTGTGCTGAAAGGGTCGAGAAATCACTATCCCATGCGTTGAGTTGGTTCTCAAATTCGCTCATACTCATGTGCGTGCTCCTTGAGCGCCTTACCTAAGCTTTTCCGCGCTCGCCAGAGACGGGTATCGACAGCATGGCGGGTGAGTCCCGTCTTAGCTGCCAGCTCTTCTGTGCTGGCGAACTTAAAGTAACGTTGATAAATCAGGTAGCGATCAAGCTCAGGCAACGTCGCCAAGGCGAGGCGCAATTCTTCGCGCCTCTCACTTTGTTCTAAAAGATTTTCCATACTGGACTCTGGATGGGGGGGAAGAGTTGCCCTGTTATCATTGTCATAGCCTCCCCAGCCAAAGCCTCTGCGCCCCCCACCACTGTCCGATGAAATCCACTGCCGGGTTTCATCCGCCGATTGCAGATTGTAAGCCTGGCGGCGACACAATTGGCGACGCCTATCTAATGCTATATACTTCGCCCGCATTGTCAACCAGGTTCGCAGCGTTCCCCTTACGGGGTCAAACGAGTCAATCTCCTGCCAGACTGCCACGAAGAGGTCGTTGACACACTCTTCCGCATCCTGTGCAACACCTACACCATCTAGAACGACGCGAATAAAATAAAAAATTTCTCGAGAATACCGGGAGATGAGCGTCTCCAAAGCTTCCGGGTCACGTTCATGCAGCCGCTGGGCAAGGTCGTCATCAGACCAGTCCTGTCGCACCATGTTGCTCCTTACAGACCGCGGTATATCCCTCCATCATATTTCAGCGCTGGACACCTCTCCAGCGATTTCACATACAGTATCCAAAATAAAGTGTACTAGCCTGAACTACGGAACCGATATGTAAACGATGATAAAGGAGACACCTGTCGGTAGCGCACTCGCCTACCCCTGACAGATATACGTTCTCTAGAACATAAATCTCTCACTTTATGATGTCCATCATCGGACAAACAAATATATCCCTTTATTGAGTAGGCTTCTAACAATTCTGCTTGAAAGAACGATAAATGTCAAGTACTTTTGTGCGCCTTGCAGAGCTTTTGAACGTCTTTTTGTATCGCCCGATGCGAAGCTTGGGATAATAGCTGCGTTCCATCGCGTGCTATAATAGTGCCAAATTTGATGCTGAGGAGGCATAAGCGCGATGACATTCTCAATTGTGGCTCGTGATCCCCAGGCAGGGGAGTCAGGCATTGCGGTACAATCGAAGTTCCTCGCTGTTGGTGCCGTAGTTCCCTGGGCAAAAGCAGGGGCGGGAGCAATCGCCACACAATCCTGGGCTAACACGAGTTATGGCCCACGGGGGTTAGAACTTCTGGCAAGTGGTCTCTCTGTGCAAGAAACTCTGGCACAACTCATAGGTGAAGATGATGGCCGCGCCAGCCGGCAAGTGGGCATCGTCGGAGTCGATGGCCAACCGGCAACCTTTACAGGTGACCAGTGTTTCCCCTGGGCAGGTGGCCAGGTAGGAGAACATTATACATGTCAGGGCAATATCCTGGTGGGCAAGGATACAGTCCTTGCTATGGCACGTACCTTTGAGCAGACCACCGGTCGACTCTGTGATCGGCTGGTCGCAGCGCTTGCAGCTGGACAGGCAGCAGGAGGGGACAGCCGGGGTCAGCAGTCCGCGGCCTTGCTGGTTGTTCGCCAGGGTGGCGGCTACGGCGGCTTCAATGACCGCTTCATCGATCTACGTGTTGACGATCACCCACAACCTATTAATGAACTGCAGCGCATCTTGCAATTACACAAACTGTATCTCTTCCCACCCGATCCTGGGGATATCCTCGTCATCGACCACGATATAGCGCGAGAACTCCAACAGCTATTAACAGTTCTCGGCGACTATCAAGGTGCTATCAGTGGTTCATATGACGAAGTAACTCGTGCCGCCTTTCGCAAGTTTAGCGGCCGCGAAAATCTAGAAGAGCGCTGGTTTGAAGATGCGCGTGTGGATCGCACAGTCCTGGAATTTCTACGCCAGAAAGCAAACAGATAAAGCAGATGAACAAAACAATTCGGATACTAGAACATTCACCGAAGGCCGATCGATCGGCCTTCGGTGAATGTTCTAGTATCCGAATTGTTTGTTACTAGATGTTAAGCATGGGGATTTTGGAGACCGTCCAGCGATCGTTCGGGCTGGCTACTTCAAACTGCACCATTGAGATTGCATCCGTGGGACAGCGCACAATACAGAGGCCACAGCGGATACACTTCTCCTCGTCGATGATCATGTCGGCGCCGCCTCTCCAGTCTTCCGTGCCCAGGTGCATGGGATCACCTTTGACAACACGCGAGAGACCTTCCATACTGATACAGTCGTAAGGACAGATATCCACGCAGCCAGAACAGAGAATACAAATTGACGGGTCAATCATAATATTCAACTGGCATTGGAGACAACGGCGCGCCTGCTCGACCGCCTGCTCGGGTGTATATCCCGTCTCCGTCTCACGCGTGTTGCTGTAGCGATCCTTTAACGGCAGGCTCGGAATGTTTTGATGCGCAATAGATTCATAGTCATCGACCATACCGCGCCTGTAATCAGGCAACTCTATCTCTTCGGCGGCTTCAGCTGGTTTATCCACGCCACCAAGATAGCGATTGATCGCGGCTGCGGCATCACGTCCATCGCCAATAGCCGAGATGAGGTTGCGCGAACCTTGTGTATAGTCCCCGCCCGCGAAGAGGCCAGGATAACTTGTCATCCAGGTTTCACGGTCTATCAGCGGAATACCCCATCTAGTGACATCAAGATTGAGTTCCTTAGCCGGTACCCACGCGCCATCACTGGACTGACCAAGGGCAGGGATGACGGTATCGATATCATCCAGTATAAACTCACTACCTGGTACAGCTACCGCACGACGGCGACCACTCGCATCTGGATCACCCAGCTTGTTGCGAATAAGCTTGATACCGCTGACATGAACCCCATCTTTACTGAGGACCTCGACGATGGAGAGAAGATACATAAATTCAACATGCTCGACCATGGCCTCATCGACTTCATATTCATCGGATGGCATCTCTTCCTTTGAACGGCGATAAATGACGTACACCTTTTCTGCGCCGAAACGGATAGAAGTGCGGCAACAGTCCATGGCGGTGAAACCACCACCGTAGACAACAACGCGCTTGCCGATATAGGCAGGATCACCGTAGTTGGTCTTCGCCAGCAATTTAATGCCATCCTCGACGCCCCTGAGGTCCGCACCAGGAATGATTTTGTTGTCCGGGCCAGTCAATGCATTAGGCACATAACAGCCAGCAGCCAGGTAGACGGCATCATGCTTCTTCAATAAGTCTGTGATCTGTATATCGCGCCCGACCCTGGTGTTGTGCTGGACCTCAACGCCCAGGTCTGCCATATATTCATCACATTCTTCGAATGTAACAGTGCGCGGCAAACGCCAGATAGGGATGCCATTGACCATGACACCGCCCGCGGTGGGATCTTCCTCATATACAGTCACCGGGTAGCCCATCTCGCGTAAGTCACGCGCAGCAGCCAGGCCGGCGGAACCCGCACCGACTACACCCACTGTCTTGTCTTTGGTTACCGGAGGTCGCTCAGCACGATGTTGATACTCACGATGGTCGGCGGCGGCACGCTTCAACCAACAAATCGCGATAGGCTTACCATCGACTTTATTTCGGCGGCAGACAGGCTCACATGGACGCGCGCAGGTACGGCCGAGGACGCCTGGTACGACATTGGCGTTACGGTTTAAAAGATATGCCTCGTCGAAACGGGCCTGGGAAATCAAACCAATATAGGTCGAAACATCAGTATGGGCTGGACAGCCTACCTGACAAGGAATATTCGTCTGATACCAATCTGGATTCGCTATGATCGATTGGTATCGCGCTCCCAGTTCGCTATCGGGATCAAACATATTTCAACAGTCCTTTCCTGAGCATCCAACTTACTGTACCAGCCAATTGCTTTCCAGTAGTTGGAGCAGGGTAGACAGCTTCGGCTCTCGCCACGACGGCCTACTACTTAAAATCCCCCGTAGCACGAGGTAGTTGCACTGTCTGGGGGGTAGATATGATCAACTCATCTGTACTTGATATATCACAAAAATATGATTTCTTTCCAGATTATATCATAAGCGCCTGAAGTGGAACAAGACAGGGATTAAGACAGCTGTGAGTGCTGATCAAGCGAAAGAATGCGTTCCTATCGAGGCTATGAGACCCCCCAGGAGAGCCGTACGCGGAGCAACACTGCTTATCACGAGATACTCATTGGGGCTATGGTCAAGACCACCAACAGGTCCGAGGCCATCGAGCGTCGGTATATCAAACGTGGAGGTATAACTACCATCTGATGATCCTCCCGTTAGCACGTGGTTGACGCTAAATCCTAAAAGTCCCGCGATATCCTGAACCGCACGTACCATCTTGAGACTCTCCACTGTGGAGACCATTGGTCCCTTGAAATCCGGTTCAACTTCCAACGTCAATTCCACACCCGGTACTCGCTGATGTTGCATAATTTTTCGCCATTGCATCTCTGTGTCGATTCTATCCTGGGGGTGCAGGTAGCGTATATCAAACTGTACCTGCGCCAGGTCAGGCACGACGTTTGGCATAGTGCCGCCAGTGAAAAAGCCTGGATTAATGGTGACTCCTTCGCGCCATCCATTGAGGCTCTGAAATTGGAGGATTTGATGGGCCAGTTCCAGGATCGCATTACGTCCCTTTTCTGGCTCGACCCCGGCATGGGCGGAACGCCCATGAGCACTCAGCGTATACCTGGCATTCCCTTTACGGGCGCTGACAATATCTCCATTGTCGCGCGCCGCCTCTAAAATGAGCGCTCCATGACTACCAAGGGAGGCACGCTCCATCACGTCCAGGCAGTGACGGGTGGTAATCTCCTCATCGGAGACACAAAGCAAACGAATTTCTCTAAAAGAGGAGCGATACTCCAGGGCAAGCATAGCTTCAATCGCATAGATAGCCGAAAGGAGGCATCCCTTCATATCGCTGACACCGGGCCCATACAACCTGTCCCCTTCCACTCGTACAGGGCGCGCAGCGGCTGTACCAACAGGATAAACGGTATCTGTATGCCCTACCAGAAGGACATTTCCTTCACCTTCTCCCTGTACTACGCTCAATATATCATTGCCCCATTCCTCGCGTTCGATAATAGTGGCATCTACGCCCAGGCTGCGCATGCGCATCGCCAGCCAGGAAGCCATCTCGTCCAACCCCGGCTTGTGATAGCTATACGAGTCAATTGAACACATTTCACTGAGCTCTCCGATATATCGCGGTAATCGCTGCCGGGTATACTCCTCTATCGCCAGCACCAGAGACTGCATATTCAACATAATAAGTCCTTAATAAAATGATAAAACTAAAACGAATCGTATTGAAGTAATAACTGTGAGCATAAGCTTGCAGTAACACATGTTCAATGAGCGACTTTCACGCTCATTTGAGATAGATGTATACATAGTAGTTACTAGTGAATACACGCTGAAACCTGTTGGTGAGAGACACTTCCACCTCACACCCTGGCATTTTCCATCTTCAATCCACATGGGATATACTCAGATAAAGATGGCTACAAGTATATTTTATCACTGTTCGATGAGAAAGGAACTTTTTTTTACTATGCCCGATACAGAGAACAATTCTTCCACAAAGAAGCTGGAGGAACACAGGCCGCGCACTGTTCGCGCACCACGAGGAACAACGCTCTCATGCAAGGGATGGCAGCAGGAGGCCGCTTTAAGCATGATTATGAACAATCTTGATCCCGATGTTGCTGAACGGCCCAACGACCTGGTTGTCTACGGGGGCTCGGGACGCGCCGCCCGTTCCTGGGCAGCCTTCGACGCTATTGTACACTCGCTGCGAGAGCTGGGAGACGACGAGACATTACTTGTGCAATCCGGCAAGCCTGTCGGTATTTTTCGCACCCACACGGACGCACCACGCGTGCTGATTGCCAACTCTAACCTGGTACCCCACTGGGGCAACTGGGACGAGTTTCGCCGCCTGGAGGCCATGGGTCTGACTATGTACGGACAGATGACGGCCGGCTCGTGGATCTATATTGGTTCACAGGGCATCGTACAGGGAACCTACGAGACGTTTGCCGAGGCGGCACGCAGGCATTTCGGCGGCTCACTGAAAGGCAAATTTATCCTCACCGCCGGTCTGGGTGGTATGGGCGGCGCCCAGCCTACGCCGTTCAAATGCTGCTCAACGAGACCGAGCAGGTCTTCCACGTTCTCCGACAGTAGCCATAGCGCATAAAGCGGCGCATCCGTTCTAGACGTATTGCTATCGGCTTCCTTGATATACGCCAGCGTGGTTTCATAGTCCCGAAACAGGTATTGCCCATCCAATTTAGGAACCAGATCGCTATAACATACCCTCGGAATGATATTATCGTTGGATGGTATTTCCCTTTTTACATGCATTAATTCTGCCTGCCGCTGTATGGAATGCCACGTCCTGCTCGGCAGTACCCTCAATATCTCCAGTCGCGGCGCGGAGGGGTAGTGTTGTCTGAGAATCTCTTTCTCTTCCTCATCGAATCTGTATATTCCACTGCGGCTGGGCATGGCTTTCCAGAGATAGGCAATATCCAGGCGCGGGGATATGGCGTCGAGCCAGTCAATGGACAAGCGTATCCAGTGGGGTGAAACGACCTCGACTTCGATGCGGTTGATGAGCAGACTAAAGGCTCTCTGCCTCTGGTCTAAGTCAAACGTCGGCCATACAGCTTCAAAATTTCCCAGCAAGCGGTGCAATTTCTCGATTTCTTCCGGGCTGTCCACAAGGCTCAGTTTTTCTTTCTTTGCCTCCAGGGCCCTCTGGCGTTCCAGCAAATCCTCCGCTTCCTCCTCCAACATGCCGTACATGGGATCATCCGCGCTGGTTCTCATGCGTTTCTTGGCATTCTCGACCAGTTGGGTTGTTATGCCTTCAATCTGCTGGTGGATGCTGACAAAATCCTCGGATTGCTGGTCGTATACCTGTTCCAACGTCGCCTTGACCTTATCTTTCATCTGCCTGTCGGCTTTTTCCAGCGCCTTCAGGCGCTCAATCACGATGGCATCAAACGGCGCGCCCGGGATGCTCAGGAATTTATCCGTCACCATGCCCTGTGCTTGCCTGCTGTGTCCATAATAGTACCACTTGGATCGGTGCTCATCCACGGATATAAATGCCGTCCTGTCAGGCGCCGGCGGCGCGACAGCTAGCCTGCCGTGAAACAGCAGATCGGGCGGCGTTTCGCGCGTCTTTCGGATGCGCGTTATCCCTCCCCAGTTATCCACAGGTTCGCCGTCCAGCGTATAGCCTTTCAGCTCCGCATATCCTTCGGCAAACAGGGCGTAATCCAGCACAGCAGGATGATTGTCGATAATCGTATCCGGCTTATCTTCATCCGGCTGCCACCATCCTATCAGCATCTCGTTGGTCAACCAGTCCCGTATGGTTTGGGGATCGACAGGTTTATATCCCACGCCGGGTATAAGGCGCAACGTTGTCTTGAACATATACCGTTCTTTGTCTTCCTCTGGTATTTCAGGGAAAAGGAAAGCCTTCCTTGCGACTTCCCGGTTGAGTTTTCCCATATCCCAGGAGAGCGCCTGCGCCCGTAAGGCGAGTTTGCGCATTTCTTCCGCCCAGGGCTCGTAGATCACGATGATCTGGTCTTGCTTCTTTCCCTTGACGGCAAGGCCCGGCGGCAAGGCGCGACCGTCATATCCCCCTTTATCCGCCTTGTTCTGCTGGCACAGGTGCATATATTTCACATGGCCTTCGATATAGCCGTAGGCTTCCCGCATCTTGTCCTGAAAGGCTACCAAATCGCGGTGGTTGGTAAAGTCATAGACGCGGGTTCGCTCCTCCGTAGAAGCGGAAGAAATAGGCGGCACGATGACTTTAATCCGCTTTTCTTCGGCAAGTTTGGTGAACGCGCCGACCTGATCCATATGCTTGTTGCGGAAAAGCCGGTCTTCCCTGGACAGTATGACGGTTCCCACTATCCCCTTATGCATATCCTTGTAGAGGCGGTCGAGCACCTCTCGCTCGTCGATGCGTTTCTGCCCGGATACTCCGGCACCCTCATCGTATAACCGCACATCCGGCTCGTCGTCGCGATAGAGCAGCCTGCCATAATTTTGCAGCCCGAGCTGCGTTTCCCTGCTTTCCGCCTGCGCCGTATCCGCTCCGGTTTTTGACTGCCTCACCAGCACGGCGGTTGCCCGTTTCCTGTCAATCTCGGGCAAGGCTCCGTCATAGTAATTAGGGCGGTTATCCGCCTGGCGAAGCTTGAATGATCTGGATTGCGCCATTCTCTTGTTTCCTCTCTTGCCAGGTACAATCTCTACAGAATTATACAACTTTCATAGGGCGCAGTCAGAAGCGACTGTTGCAGCAATCCTGCGTACGGAAATCCGTGTGGGTAGCTGTTGCAATCCGTCTCCTCCTTCTGGGTTGCGCGTTCGCCACGTCTTTAGAGTCGAGGACCAACGGCACTCTGGAGAAAACTCAGAGGTAGAGTCGATTTCAGGAGTACAGTGTATACCCTTTGCGGGCGCGATCTTCTTTCCCGTCGATGGTGAGTTTGGAGAGCTGGCGAAGATAGGCCTCGTTCATCTGTGTATCCACAGTAAAGGCGATACCATGGCCGTCCTGCTGAATCCTGTCGATGTCCCACAAGCCATCGGCCGTCGCCCACCACACCCGCGCCTTGCGCAGGCGCGAAAGGGAGAGGAAGGTTAGTGCGGTATTGCGCGACCAGGGATTATTCGCGTAACACAGCGCCGCCTGGAAGGCGCCTGCCTCCCCATCCTTGAGCATCTGCGCGAAGACGGGGCGTTCATCAACGTCCTCGTATTTGGCACTCTGCTCCGGCTCCACGTACCAGCGAACAATCCTCCAGCCTTTCTTGTCGGCAAACTCGCTGATCACCCGCTTCTGCGTCACAATACTGGCCGGATCTTGCATCTCCGAGCTATAGCGCACGTACCCCACAGCGATGCTGCCGGGGCCAGGCTCGCCCATCAACTGATAGACGCGATCGCGATGATACTTGTGACGAGGCATGCTTTCACCATCCTTTCACCAAGCACTCCTCTGCTTCTCTATTCTAAACAGCACCGAACGAGACGGAAGTTGAGCCGCTCTTTCCCCTCGACCGGTTGTATCATACCAGTGGGGGCTCATGAGGTCTTCATGTAAATTCACGATACCCTCACGGACTAGCCCGCACCGGGGAATGCGTCATGCAGCCTTCAGGGGGCCAGATCCGATGAAAGGGCAGCCTGCAATTGGAGAATCGAATGGAAACCGCCGGAGACTTGCAAATGGCGCCGCTCGGGCGGCTAATGCTTATTGCCGGCGCGTGTGCTCTGCAAGCGTTCCTGGCGGCGGCGTTCAATGCGGGCAAAGACATCCAGCAGGCGCAGAATGTCGGGGTGAAAGGTCCTTATCTCTCCAGCTCTGGACCGTGGATCGATAGCCGTTTTAAGCATCCTCATCGGCACTCTCCTCTCAGCGATCGAGCGTGCGGACGGACATCACACTGCGGGACTGCTTCTCGTTGTTCGTGCACCATCGCTTCTCACTCCCTGCTCTAGTGAAATGCAGCTTTATGCAGCTGCTTCCCATCAACGCAGGCAGTGTAAACTGGCGCATCGGTCAAAAGCCGATGTGCCCCAGGGAATCAGGCGGGTTGTACCTGGTGAAAGGGCGGGTCTCCCCCACAGTCGCACTTTATTAGCTCGGCACTATGGGGAGAAAGGCAGGCGAGCCTTTCGATTTCCACCATAACTTTGGGCCAAAAAGGAAATGAGCTAGAATGGGTTTCCATTACTCCCAATCCTCACAGGTAGGATTGACCTGAATGATGCGCTGTGATATTCTCAGCCTCATCGTCATTTGCATGATTCGAGGAGGCTCGACCAGTGTCAATGGCTTTAAGATAAAAGGAGGAAGTGTGGGCATCGAGATCATTAAGCCTGCGCCGAGCGGCTGGCCGGAGTGGGTCGATCGCCATCAGTTCACGGTGAAGGACGGCCGGGATCCTCTCGGATTGGAAACGATCACCACTGACCGGATCGTTCCGCTCCTTGTCCCCGGGATCCTGGCCCTCTCTGGCCGGGCCCGGTACGTGAGCCTCCATCTCTTCCTCCTCGACGAGTTCGCCAGGCGCAGGTTGGAGCCGACGGCGGCTAACCAGTCGATATACATGCGCCGTTGCGAGTACGACTTCGGAGCCGCCGTGCTCCTCTGCGAGCGCTGTGGAGCCGAGGCCGCTCCTGTAGGGGCAATGACCCTGCGGCCCATTGTCCGTCGAGCCGAGCATGAGGTGCCGCGGGGCTTCTCGGTCGACAGCGATCTGGGTGGGTATGGCCTCTACTACCGCACCCCACTGCGGGAGTTAGGCCTTGTCGCCCAGAGAGGTACCCCGATGGATAACAGACCCATCCCGATCGACCTGCTGGCGTCACCGCGAGCCGAGGCCATTGCAGATGCCTTCAGAGAAGCGATCAAAGATACCGCGTTCTACCGCCAGTACTTCCTTGGGCAGGAGCCCATCCCGCGAGCGGTACTCCAGGCCTTCGCCAGGGTTGGCTGCCTCTGCCGCTTAGCTGAGTCGCCTCATGAGGTGGATCTGGTCAGGAGGGCCTTCTTCGAAGAGTGGAGTGGCGTAGATCCCGAAGCGGTGCGCCGACGGCGTCAGGCCTTTGCCCTCATGTTGCGCCTGGCTGAGACAACACCGGAGGTGCTCAAGGATGAGGCGTGGCATCACCGAGCTACCTTGGCAGCGCTTGAGAGTACTGTTGGGGAGTCCTCCGCCTGGGCCACCACAGTCCAACGCTGGGCCGCACTCTATGGCAAGGAATACTACCAGGACGGCCTGCTCGTCCTGTGGCGGGGCGTCAACCGGCTCGGGCGGGAGCATTGCCCGCCCGACGGCATGCCGCCATCTGCCTTCCTCGACCTGGTTCGACGCCGGCTCTCCTCGGCTTCTCTCCCCCTCGGTGCGGGGACAGTGGCCCTCGATGGTGCGCAGCCAACCAACCAGGTGCTGAATGAGGTTGCACGGAGAACGGTTGGGCAGTCCCTCGAGGACCTTCGCTCGGCGTATGTTGGCTCGAAGCACGCCTTGGCCGGCATCCTGATGCTGCTCGCATTGTGCGACCGGGCGCGGGTGATGGATACGGTGTCCGATCACTCCGGATGGCAAGAGATCTCGCGCCAGGGAGGCAATAGCCAGCCCGGCCTTCATGGCTTCATTTCCCGCTTCCGCGCCCATCTTTCTCAGGGGCCCGTCCTCGCGGATACGCTCGCCTGGCTCGTCCAAAACTTCGTGATCAGGCCACACGACCAGATCGCGACCACCAAGCTGCCGGACTTCACCTTTCGCTTCCGCCTGGAAGGTGATCGGCTCAAGTTCTATGATTCACCAGGCATTGAGTTTGGCCTTGCCGACAGTCGACACTCCGCCCTCTCCAGTCTTGGACGCGATATGGACTTGTGGAACGACGTGGATGGAATTCCACGTGTTATGGCCGCTGGGCGCGACCTAGTGAGGGCAACGTTCATATGACACTCGCTATCCGCAGGCTCTTTCATCGCCAACTCTCAGTCTTCTGGGCCACGACCTACGAGTGCGATGTCGTGGCTTTCGATGAGTACTTCCTGGGCCAATTGCGGCCAGATGACCTGAATGCCACCATCCTGGCGGACCACCGCGCGTTGAGCGAAGCGTGGAAAGCGCTCATTGACACGGAGCAGACCGCGCGACTTCGCCGGGTCAACCGCGACTACCTGCTTCGTCCGGTGGCTTGGTATAGTCAGTCGTTCCACCCCAAGACCTATCTCTTTGCCAACGAGCAGATGGGCACTCTCCTGGTCGGCTCGGGCAACGCCACGCTTGCCGGGCTGGCGCATGGGCACGAGGTGTTCTCGGCCTTTCGTTCGTCCGACCCGATTGGCTTAGCGGCGATCTGCCACTGGCGTGACTGGATGGACCGGCTCATTGCTCTGCTCGATGATCGGCCTGTGGAGTCGCGGTGGCGTGACGCGAAGGCGCGGCTGCCCTGGCTACGCGCAACGATACCGGGTGAGCACAGCCCATTCGCGTCAAACTTTGACACACCCCTGCTCGATCAGTTCCTCGATGGGCTTGGCGATCATATCACGGAACTCCACGTGAGTGCGCCTTTTTGGGATGAGCGGCTCGCAGCGCTTACACGTCTCCTAGATGAGACCCGACCCGACTCTGTCCATCTCTATCTCGGCAAGGGCAGCAAGATCGACGGGCACGGTCTCAGGAGCTTGCTAGAGGAGCGGAGGGCCGATGCAAGGCTCTGGACGTACGACAAGCCGCATTTTGTGCATGCCAAGCTCGTCGCGGCTCTAGAGGGTGATACCGGCCGCCTTCTGAGCGGCTCGGCTAATCTCTCCTACGTCGCCCTGCTGGCGAGTGCGGGAACAGGAAATGTTGAGGCTGGCGTTCTCCATGATGCGGATGCGGCAGCCGTGCGCTCTCTCTTTCAACCCGAGGAGCTGGAACTGGTGCCTCTGGCCTCCGAAGATCTGGAACAGTACCAGAGTGACGAGCCGAAGCCTGAAGAGGCATACCCGTACAGGCTCCTCCGGGCCGAGATACTGCCGGACGGCCACTTATCACTTGCGGTCGCGCCGATCCCCCCCGATGACACGCTTGTTGCCGGAATCGGGCTGGACCAGACTGCACTCCCATTGACGATTGCTGCTTCGGATCGTAGCACGCCCCTATACAAACAACTGGCGCGAGCCCGCACCGTAAGCACCTGGGAGTCACTGGCCATGCTGGTTGAACTCGTGAACGCCACAGGGAAGCCGATCTCGAACCGGATTCCAATCGATGACCCTGTGGCGTTGGAGAGCATTCTCCGCAAGCGGGAGGAACGAGATCAGGGAGCCTTGTCTGAGCTTGAATGGGACGAGCTCGAGACGCCAGTCGGTCGGATCTTGCAGGAGCTCCAGTCGAGCTGCTTCTTCGAGCCGCGCAAGGCTAGAAACAGGAACAATCTTGACGTTCAGAGGGAGGTCCAAAGCGAGGGAGACAGTTCGTTCTGGGAGCGTCATGGTAAACTCGATCTAGAAGCGGCAGCTCTGTCTCAGGGAAGCCGCTTCGCGCGGGGGCACCTTGATACAGACCCCATCTTCGCCCGGCTGCGTACCATGCTTCTCCAGGCTCCTTATTTGCCTGAACTCAGGCTTATCCGTCCTGAGCCGACCGGGGATACCGGCGATGAAGAGGATCCCGAAGCGGTTCACCATCGATGGTCGATCGACACTCGTCGGCGTGTGCGGATTTTCAACGTCCTCAAACGGTGGTGCCGCGCCGTCCGTGATCCCCAATTGCTTGACCTGGACCCGATGATGAGCATTCACAACTATCGCGCATTGCTCCAGGCGTTGGGTGAACTGTGGTGGGGTGATGGAGAGGGAGGAAGGTACTTCGATGACGACCATCTGCAAGCTCTGCTGCAAGAACTTCTAGAGAGCCTCGTCGGTGAAGGCACCGACAAGGGTCTTTTCCGCATCGTTGACGATGCGACGAGAGAGCACCTGTTGGCTGATCTACGTGAGCATGGCGCTACCGATGCTGCGGCGCTCCTTCTCTACGATACGCTCCGGCCGGAGTGTCGAGACAGAATTCAATGTGTCTTCAGGTGGCAACCTATCCTGATCCCTGCCCTGACCTACAAAGTCATCGAGCCTCGCCAAAAAGAAATACTCGCGCTACTGCAGTGGGCTGCTGAGTATGTGGACGAGGCCGGCTGGTGCAGGCGTATCAACCATCAGTACGGAGTGGAGGTCCAGTTCTCCGACAAACGCGAGAAGCTAGGACCTGGCTACGAGTTCATGCTCTCAATCAAGGGACTGCAGGATCTCCTGGGTGACCCAAGGGTCCCGCAGATAGTCGTGTCTCTTCTGAAGTTCCGTCCTTGCACTGGTTTCGTCCTCGCACTCACAGAATCGAACGACCGTATCAGCTTTCGTGATGGCGCTCGTGTCTCCGCAAAAGTGGGCGGTATTGTGTTGAAGTCACCAACATGGGTAGAAATGAAGCGCCTCGTTGACCTGCTAGATGGAGTCAGCCTCGGAGTCCTATTCGATCGCATGACTAATGCGAAGAATGTGGTATGACCAACATTTAATTCAAGCAGGTAGCCGATATTTGCTGCTTAAAGGTCTCGAATGAGTTGCCGGCGACCACTGTCGAGCATTTGAATTACTTCAGAACCTGTCCAATTTTTTGCCTTTGATGATTAAGCAGAGATAAGCAGAACGGTGTAGAGCGGCTCTAGAGTTTAATACACGAATAAGTTCACATGTTCTGCGTACAAAAAAACACAAAATTTGGGATAGTACTTGAGTCTGGGATCTGTAGGGAGAGAGCACTCTATGGCGCTTTCGTCCTCTTCAGGTGCGGAGTCAGTCATCGCGAAGGAGAGAGCTCGTATGGCAAATATCTTGACGGTTCGAGTCTCCGAACAAGTGAGCCTTGAGGCAGGAACTTGGGAGGAGCGCGTAGATCAGCACCAGAAACCCTATCGTCTGATCACTCCTCCGGGAAATACGATGTATGAGCAGTTGCTTGCATACTTGATTGACACTACAAAGGATCAAAAGACACGACCTCAACCTACCTTTGATTTTGAAGAGGTGGCGATTGCTACAGTGGCAGTATGCATCCAGTGGGGATCGTACTTTGCAGTACTGAATAACTCCGAACTGCCTCTATGGTCAGCCAGTAAAACGGCGAGTTGTATTGCAGATTCGGAGATGGCACGCCTGAATATTGAAATGTCTGCGGCATTAACTCACTGGATAAGCTTGATCGAATCGGACAATAAACTGTTCCGTACATTGGTCAAAGCCGCTCTTCAACTCTTGCCATTTCCGAACGTCACAATTGATCCAAGAACGAGACTGGACCGTAACATGCTTTACGCGGATGGAGCCATCAGGCTGACTAACCCTCTTGCCAGTGGCCAGGCCGATTCTTACACTGTTCTGGAGAAGCGCGCTCTCGTTCAGGACCGCGCGAAAGGATTGGTGTAGGAGACTGCCAGATGCTCATTGTGAACCATGACCAGCTCCGTCTCGCCGGGATCGCGAGCCTGGAGGAGCCGTGTACCTACTGCGCAAAAGCGCTCACCGCGTATCCGCTCATCATGTGCGACGATGCGGATCAGACCGTGTACCATGTTACCTGTGCGCTCGAACTGGCCTCCGACCTGCTGGCAGATGTGTTTACCTTCTTCAGTCCACCAACACCTTATTCCTCGTTGTTTGTTCTCACGCCCCCCGACGCTGCTTCCGCCAGGATGCCATGCGGCGAGCGGGGGCAAACGGAAGGAGTGAGCTATGCAGTCAGCGAACATTTGTCAGATTA
>WNGP01000871.1_pt1 | contig 27846 bp, 28 predicted proteins | sample 5407671 | NCBI WGS metagenome assembly WNGP01 (sample SAMN13153381, study PRJNA577476) | soil metagenome | isolation source: 40 cm soil or saprolite under Garry oak tree replicate 2 | place: USA:California | collected 2016-06-15
TAACGTATTATCGAAATCTGGTTAATGCATTTTGTGGGCCAGGAAACCGCGGCCGGGCTATGCGGATAAGTCGTTCGGAATCAGCGGCGGATTTTTAGAATTGGCTTTGGTACCGAAAACCAAGTGCCATAATCCCGGCACGCCGTCGGCATTTCGGCACCAATCTCGCGGAGGTAGTTTTAGATTTGAAAACGTGCTTCCGCTGCTCCCATTGGGAACTCACCGATGCAATTCTGTCGATGTGCTCCTAACAGGCTTCTGTTTGCGCCAATCGGCCTACACTTTGAATCTTCTCTTCAGCGCGGACAATCTCATCGGTGTCATGCCGGGCGCTGCTCTGCGCGAGCCAATTTGGGAGATAATGAAAGAATGCAGATATCGATATTCGCCGCGTTTGTGGCGGGGCTTATCTCTTTTCTCTCCCCTTGTGTTCTGCCACTGGTTCCCGGCTATATCTCCATGCTCTCCGGCATCGGAGTGGAGCAACTGCGGCAGGGAGAAAGGCCGCGCGGAAGTCTGCTCACGTCTTCATTGGCCTTCGTGATTGGCTTTTCCGTCGTATTCATCACCTTCGGCGCGTCGGCCAGCGCTGTGGGCCAGTTTCTGGTGCGCAATCGCAGCTTGCTCGCGCCTTTTGCCGGGGCGATTATCGTGCTCCTTGGCCTGCATCTCATCGGCTGGCTGGGACGCATTCCCGTGCGCGGCGGCCTAGTGATCGGAGGAGTGCTGCTGGCGCTCGCCGCAGCGGTGTGGATCTGGCTCGGCGGAAACGAAATTTGGGGATTCGGCCCAGCGCAATTGATCTCCGTCTCGCTGATTTTCCTGGTTGGTCCTATGCTCACGCGCTGGCTCAATCGCGACATCCATTTCCGCAATCTGGGAGGCCAAAGCCAGCAAGAGCGCGCCTCTGGTCCCTTTGCGCGCGTTGCTAGCGGCTTTCTGCTCGGCTTTGCCTTCGCTTTTGGCTGGACTCCCTGCATCGGGCCAATCCTGGCCGGCGTGCTGGCCATGGCCGCCACGGCCGAGACGGTTTCGCGCGGCATTTTTCTTCTGGCCTTCTATTCCGCCGGCCTGGCAATTCCGTTTCTGCTCACGGCGCTGGGCATCAATCAATTTCTCCGCTTCTACCAGCGCTTTCGCCGCCACCTGCATGCGGTCGAAGTGGGCAGCGGCGCGTTGCTGCTGGCAGTGGGCTATCTGATCTTCTTCAATCGCCTGACCTGGCTTTCGGGTAAACTGAGTTTTCTAAACGTTTTTGTAAAGTGAGGAGCACGCCATGCGAGGAAAGTTCTTAGCGGCCCTGATGATCAGCGGCATTTTGGCCTTGCTTCCGCTGGCGGGCTGCAAACAGAAAGCGGGCGAGAACGCAAACCTAGGCGCGAACAGCACAGCCTCCGGAGCCGCGCCAGAAGCCAGCTTGGCCATTCCCACGCTCGAAGGTTCGACCGCCAGCCTGGATCAATACAAAGGCAAGGTCGTGCTCGTAAATTTCTGGGCCACCTGGTGCGATCCCTGCAAGACAGAGATTCCCTGGCTGATCGAGTTCAATCACAAGTATGGGCCCAAGGGGCTCGTTATCCTGGGCATAGCGATGGACGATGAGGGCAAAAAAGCTGTCGAGCCGTGGGTAAAAACCAAGCGCTTCGACGTCAACGGCCAGCAGGAGGCTATGGACTATCCCATTCTCCTTGGTAATGACAAAGTGGCCGATAAATTTGGCGGGATTCTGGGCTTGCCCACGAGCATGCTCTATTCACGCGATGGCCGAAAGATCAAGACAATTGTGGGCCTAATCAATTACCAGGATTTGTCGAAAGCGCTGGATAGCCAACTCTGAACCGCCGCCGAGCTCTTTTTATCGCCCGAATAATAATGAGTGACTCGGGGTAACGCCAAGCCCCTGCAGCTCCCTTACTTGCGCACAAGCCGGCTTGGCAGGACTTCGCAGGAGTCTGCATTTCCAGGGGAGCAGATCTTCGCTTTTCGTTCGTAACCGCTTTCGCGAGCACTACACCGATTGCTGTATGGCAGACTCAGGTCTTTGCTGTATGATCTGGTACTCCACCCGGAGGTCCGCCAATGCCTAAGCTAGAGCTGTTAGTAGCAGACGATCACGATATCGTGCGCCGGGGCCTTCGCGACCTGCTCGAAAAGCAGCCTGGCTGGAAGGTCGTTGCTGAGGCGACCAATGGGAGAGAAGCGGTCGAGAAAACCAAGGAATTGAAACCCGACGTCAGCATTTTGGATATCAGCATGCCGTCTCTCAACGGACTGGAGGCGGCGCGGCAGATCGTGGCCAGCGGATCCCCAACCAAGGTGCTCATTCTCACTGTGCACCATTCCGATCCACTCATTCAGCAGATGCTGAAGGCTGGCGTGCGAGGTTATGTATTGAAATCCGACGCCGCCAGCGAGTTGGTCCACGCCGTTGAAGCTGTGCAACGGAATAAGACCTTCTTCACTTCCAACGTGCCGCAAGTTTTCCTGGACGAACGCAAGAAGCCGCCAAAAAATAATGGGCAGGATCACGCTCTTCGGCTGACGCCTCGGCAGCGTGAAATCGTCCAGCTTTTGGCGGAGGGCAAAAATAGCCGCGAGATCGCCGCCACGCTGGGAACCACCTTCAAGACCGTCGAAACGCACCGCGCCAACATCATGCGGCGGCTCGAATGCCATTCGGTGACCGAACTCGTTCGCTACGCCATTCGCAATGACATCATCGAGGCGTAATTAGCGCTTCTCGGATACACGCTTGGGGTCAAAATTCGCAATTTGGCGCGCCGCGCCGGTCAGTTCGAGGATATGCATGCCGGTGTTGGCGCGATCCACGATGTAGATGTAGCCGCGGTCATCGACGTCCACGTTATTTGTCTGAATCGCCACCTTGCAGCGCTGATCCGCACCGGTGCCCACGCAGCGCTTGTCCGTTTTGTCTGTAATCGCGGGGATGTAGTAAGCGATCTCCTTAGGGTGGAAGGGGTCGCGAATGTCGAGAGCACGTACCCCGGCATTGAAATGCGCGATGAAAACAATCCGCCGATAGTAGACCGGCGTGAAATTTTCATTGCTCGAATGCGTGCCAAACCGCCCGCCGCGGTCGCAGAAATTGCCGCTGCCCTCGGGGACGGTCCACGTGGCTACGCCGAAAGGATACCTTTCATTGGTGATGTCTAGGACGCGCACCATCTGCCTGTTTTCGAGGCATTCGTTGCCGGTGGTCTCGCCTACGGACAAGAGAAAGTCTCGGTGCGACTGATTCGGCTTGCCGGTGGTGTCCGCCTCGCCGTGTTCCATGCCCGCGGCAGCCGCGGACACGCGCGGCTTTTGCTTGGCGAATTCCGGCAGATCCATTCCCAGCAATGGGTACGCCGAATGCGAACCCGCATCGGGAGGCAAATCGAGCCTGACAATCTGCGGGTAGAGTAAATTCGCGTCCGTGGGCTCCTTCGGTCCGTTCAGGAGTTTATTTCGATCGACAATTTGCACGATGCCGTTGCCGTTGGTCCCATAGCCAAAGTAGACGCGATTGCCGCTGGGGCCCGTGGACATGGGGCCGTGCAACTCGGTTGGCGCAGGCCCGGTCGAACCGGGCTGCTGTCCCGGCAAGCCAAAATCACGGATGAACACCGGGTGGGCCGGATCGCTGAGATCATAGATCTGGGTCATGCGTCGGACGCGCCAGCCGGGCTCGCCGGAAACAAGGTAAGCGATGCCCGTGTCGCACTCCCACCAGCTCTTGTGCGTATCCACCAGGCCGCTGACGACCACGGTCACACGGCTGGGTTTCGTCGGGTCCGTCACGTCCCAGATTTCGTGCGCCGATCCGCCAAACGTGCGCAGCAGGTACACCTTGTTTTTATCCGCATGAGGAAGCGAGCTGCCGTCACACACGCGGGCCATCTGTGCTCCGCCAGTTTCGGCACTGCCATTCTTGGCCGGCTCGCCCGGAATGTGCGAGAGATAGCGAGGATGGGCCGGATCCGTCACGTCGACGAGAGAGGTGCCGTTATCCTCCTGCTTCCCGGTAAGCGGATTCATTTGCGAGCCGCCGTGATGGCCAAGATAGGCGATCCAGCGCTGCCCTTGCTGGTGAATGGTGGGCTGATATGAGCTGCGATTTTGCAGATCGTTATAGCCAACCACTTGCATATTGCTCTTCTCTTCCTTCTGCGGCTGAGCCGCCGCAGCCATAGCTAGAAGAATGACCAGCCCTGCCAGCGGCGAGCGCCGAAGCATGGTTGTGAGATGCGCGGCCAGCGGAAAGTTGTTTGACATTGGGCTCCCTATCGAATCGAAGTTGGAACAAAGGCCAGCTGCCTGTGGGTTGGGAGAATATCACTGCGGCCTGCGGAAGAGAAGCTGCGGAAGAGCAAACGGCGGTTGAGGTTAGTGAGTGTCATTCGGGCTGTGGTTCGGATTCCAAGGAGCTCGCTCCGAGTTGGTCCAGGGCGGGTTCAATCCTCTGACGGCTTTCCCAAAAGCCGGCCCACAAGTCGCCTTTCTCTTTGAGCCGCCTGAAGAGATTCTTCATATTGAACCTTTCCGGCTTCAGAGTAGGCCGTAATTCTTTTATATCCACTGGCGCGGATACGGGCGCTTTGGGAAACGCACGAACGGTGTAAGGCGCGGCGAGCGGCCTCCCCTGTGAATTCTGCGTTACATCGATCAGCACGCGGCCGGGCCGGCGCTTGGCTACCATGCGCTCCTGCGTCACGAGGCCCGGATGTTCGGCAGTAACGAGTTGCGCGAAGATTTCTCCAAACATCCTCAACTGCTCGAAGCTGTAAACGCGTTCGACTGGCAGATACAGGTGAAATCCGGTGGCGCCCGAGGTCTTCATGAATATTTTCAACCCAACCCGCGTGAGTTTTTCGTATAGGGCGCGGGCAATTATGAGGACATTGGAGAATTCGGTGCCTTCGGCGGGATCCAGATCGAAGAAAAAATAGTCCGGATGCTCCTGGTCATCACGCCGGCTCGACCAGGGATTGTGGTCGATGCAGCCCAGGCCGGTGAGATAGAGCAGCGACGCAAGGTCATTGGCGATCACATACTGCACATCTTCACGCTTTCCTTCTGATGGGATTGACACTGTTTCGATCCACTTGGGCAGGCCCTCCGGCATGTTCTTCTGGAAAAACGCCTGCCCCTTGATTCCGTCAGGATAACGGCGCAGTACCAGGGGCCGATCCTTGAGGAATGCAAGAAGATATTTCGCAACGCGATAGTAGTACGCGATCAAATCGCGCTTGGTGTAGCCGGACTCAGGAAAAAATACCTTGTTGAGATGAGTCAGCCGGAAGCGCTTGCCCTCGAAATCGAGGGTGACCGACTCCTGCTTCCCGGAAAAGAGCTCGCTTTCGATATCTTCTTTTTCGCTCAGCACTGTGCCCACAATTTCGAGCGAGCGAACGATCGCAGGCCCGGGCGCCGGCGCGGCCTGTGGCGCCACTTCGTTTTCCCAGCGGCATTCTTCCGGCTCGACGTCGCTGCGCAAAGCAAGGAAGACCGGGGCGCGCAAGCGTGGCTCCTGAGTCCAGCCGAGGAAGCCCGCGTGCGCGACCAGCTCGGGCTTGGCCCAGAAAGCCTTCTCGTTGGTCTCGGGAATTTTGTCGAAGGGGCACTTGTCGATTTCGCGCTCGCGCAGTTTCTTCATCAGCAATGCGCGCATCTTTTCGTCCATTCCCGTCCCGGCATGGCCGACGAAGCGCAGCGCCCTGCCCTGGTAAAGACCGAGCAGCAAGGACCCGAAATGGGTGCGGCTGCCGCGCGGCGCGGTCCAGCCGCCGATGACCACGTCCAGAGTTTTTGTGGTCTTCAACTTCACCCAATTCTGGGAGCGTGCGCTGGCGTAAAAGCTATCGATACGTTTTCCGACGATTCCTTCCAGGTCTTGTTGCCGGGCTAATTCGAACAGATCTTTGCCGCGTTCCAATTGATGATCGGAAAAGCGAAATTCGCGGCTGGCATCCAGGATGCCGCGAAGAAAAGTTTTGCGCTCCAGCAAGGGGACTTCCCGCAGATCATATCCATCGCAATAAAGCAGATCGAACAAATAGTAGGTCACCGGATAACGTGAAAGCAGGTCGGGCGAGGGCCGCTGCACATTCATGCGCTGCTGCATGCGCTCGAATTCGCTGCGCCCTTTTTCATCGAGGACGACGATTTCGCCGTCCAAAACGGCGCGCTTGGCGCTGATGTGCCGCGGCAAAGCGGCCAATTCGGGATACTGGTGCGTGACCTCGTTGCCGGCACGCGAGCGCAAACGCACTTCCCCATGCTCGACCCACGCCAGCGTCCGAGCACCATCCCATTTGATCTCGAAGAGCCAGCCGGGGTCGGAAAACGGCCGCTCGATGAGTGTCGCCAGCATCGGCGAGAGAGCGGCCGGCATGGGGGCCTCGCGCGCGCCCTCCAACTCGGCCGGCTGGAGCGGGATCGGGTTTCGCTTCGGAGGCGATTCCGAGGCAATCTCGTCAAGCGTACGGCCGGTAAGGACGGAACCATCGTGCTGGTCAATATCCCAAGCGGAATCGACAGCATCGTCCTGGTGCTTGATCATCAGCCATTCGGGTTGCTTCTGGCCGCTTCTGGTCCGCACCAGAACAAAGCTGCCCGCGAGCTTTTCGCCCGCTAATCTGAACTTGATTTCCCCGCGGACTAATTGCTCCTGCGCGCCCCGCTGCCCTTCGACGCGAAATCTGCCGCGATCCCAGACCATCACCGTACCCGCGCCATAATTGCCCGCGGGAATGATGCCCTCGAAATCGGCATAACTCATGGGGTGATCTTCAGTCTCTACCGCCATGCGCTTATCGGCGGGATTCAAGGACGGCCCTTTGGGCACGGCCCACGACTTGAGCACGCCATCGATCGCCAAGCGGAAGTCGTAATGCAGGCGGCGCGCGGCATGCTTCTGCACCACGAATGTGCCTTCGACTTGCGGAGCAGGCTTGGCGGAAGAGGGCTCGGGAGTGCGATCGAACCGGCGCTTTCGGCTATATTCCTCGAGGCGTGACATGAATTCATTTTAACTGAGCTATTCGAAGGCGCGCGTGGTGACGTCGATACGCGGAAGGTTGGAGCTCGAAAGCAGAACGGAATTGCTTCGCGAAAGGCGCTACCGGGAAAGCACGCTAACTCATTTCTACGGTGATTTCAGCCGAGGGGAAAACGACCTCAATGGCGGTGCCCCAATCGCCGGTGCGAATTTGCATATGCCCGCCCAGATGGGTCACGCGTTCGCGAATCCCACTGAGGCCTACGCCCGAAGTTCTCTCCTGATCGCCGCTTTCCCGTGTCGTCGCCGCCATGCCCATGCCCTGATCTTCGACTTTGAGCCGGACCTGCTTATTCGCAAAGGACAAGGAGATGCTGGCGGTCGAGCTGTTGGAATGGCGGTGCACGTTCGTGAGGCACTCTTGCACGATGCGAAACAGCCCTAGCTCGAGCTCTCGCGGGAGCCGCCCCATGTCCTTAGGCACATCGAGGCTAACCTTGATGCGGCTGCGTTCGGAAAACCCCGACACATACCAGGGTAGAACGCCGGCCAAGCCAAGCTCTTCGAGCAAGGGCGGATGAAGAAGATAAGAGATCGTGCGAACCTCAGACAGGGCCTGATCGATGAGTTTCGAGCATTCCTCGACGTAAGCAGCGGCCCGAGGTTGGATGGGACCGAGATGCTCTTGGGCGAGGGAAAGGTTCAGCTTGGCCATGGAAAGCAATTGCCCGGCGCTATCGTGCAAATCCCGGCCGAGTTTACGCCGCTCTTCATCTCGCAGATTCAGGAGATGACCGGAGACCACTCGCAATTGCTGCTCGGTACGCTTTAACTTCGTGAGGTCGGTATCGAGGTGCACGCGCCCGAGGGCTGCGCCGGCATTATTCCTCCAAGCCATCCAGCGGCTGGCGACCGTAATCTGGATTCCCTGGCGCGTGGTTTTTTTTAGCTCGTATTCCCAATAACCTTCGCGCCGCAGGATATTTTCAATCTGAGCGAGTGGCCGGGGTAGTTCCGCTTTCACCAATTCGAGAAAAGCCTTGCCGAGAGCTTCGCTTTCCTTCCATCCGTAAAGCCGTTCGGCCGAGGGATTGCAGGCGAGAATGTTGCCGGCGGGATCAACCAGAGTGATGGCGTCGCGGGAGGACAGGAATAATTGCCCGACTCCGCTCTTCCATTCTTCTGCGGCCTTTTTCTGTTCCTCCGGAGCCAGCGGGCCGGATGCAGCGGGTTTCTCGAAAACAGGCGGGGCGCTCCTTTGGGCATCCGGTCGCATGGCTGGCCAAATTAATTATACGGGAGCACTTTTCAACGCGGTTGCCGCGAAACTCTGGAGCGATTGCTCCATGAGCATATTCAACCCGATTCCCAGCCGCCTCAAATCAGAAATCAACGGGAGGAGATCGGTGACGGTCAGATTTTTTTGGATCAGTTGGTAGGCGGCTTCCTCCACGACGCGGAAGTCCTTGGCAATATTCGCAGCAGAAGCGCCGCCGCGGGCTCTCCATTGCCCATATTGCGCAGCCGAACGCAAGGCATCGGGCTTGGGCTTATTGCCTTGCTGATCCATGAAATCAACGACCGCACGCAGGAATCCAGAAAGAAACCCGGCGAGTTCCTCGAGAGAATTCGAGGAGGCCTTGGCATCGCGTTCGATCCCCGCAAGTATGCCGGCTTGAAGCTCAGCGCTGTTTTCCTTGAGGAGAGCGGAGATGCGCTTCGCTTCGGCCTTGCCGGCGGGTCTTTCGAGCTTGCCCTTCAGGGCATTAACGAGCGAATCGATTTCCACCGGCTTCACGAGGTAATCGTCCACCTGGCTGTGGATCGCCTGCAAGGCCGTCTCGAACGCGGGATAGCCCGTCAAAATAAAGATGGAGCAATTGGGCTGAATATGCCGCATGCCGCTGGCCACCAGGAAGCCGTCGCCTTCCTCGCCGATATTCAAATCGGTCACCAGTGCATCGAACTGAAAAGAATTAATCTCGAAAAGGGCATCCGCGACGCTCTCCGCAACGTGCACTTCAAATCCTGCTTTCTCCAAAATGGGCGGCAGGGTGAGACGGATGCTCGGTTCGTCGTCCACAAAAAGCACCCGCTTGCGTCCTTTGTTTTCAGCCATCGTCCTCCCCTCCAGCAAGCGCTAAGCAGCTTCTCCTCAGGCTTCCGTATCCGCTTCCGATCGGCGATCGTGTTTCTTCAGACTCAAAGCTCTGTCCGCAAGGTCCAGATAATGCTCGAGCCGCGAGGGCTCGCGCGTGCGCTCTCCCAGAGGAATCAGGCGCGGTCCCTCATCGCGGGCCGCGTCGTCGCTAGGCGGCAAGAGCTCAACGCGTTTTTTCGTCCGCTTTCGCGCGCTTCGCGGCCCCGGATTGTCCCGAGCTTTCATGGCCTAGAGCCGGATGAACTTCCAGTTGCGGCACCGCGGGAGCCTCCCCCGGCTCCGCTCCCGCCATCCTGCGCTTGCGATTCTCGATTTCACGAAGCTCCCGCAGGATGTCCGCTTCCTGGCGAACATACTCCTGCTCGGAGATTTCGCCGGACTCCAGCGCCAGTTGCAGCTCGAGCAAACGCCTTTTACCGGGCGTAGTATCCGTATACTGCTCTTCGGCGACCTGCTGCAGAGTGCGCAGGACGAATTTGATTCCGGACACCGGCAACGAAAGCAGATCGTCGATCACGAACACAAGCGGCCCCCTCGAACATCACGAGGATGTCACGCGCTCCAGTTTCAACCGGATGTTCACAAAGTTATATGGCGGCCAGGGTCCCGTGTACTTGAACTTGAGACGCTTTCCATACTTTCTGGCGATCTTGTTCACCACCCGGTCGAACTCGGATTCGCGCTCGCGCTCCACCAGGAAGGCCGCATTCATAATCATCTTATCGCCGATGGGCTGGTTGTCACGCGAGGCCACGCAGCAAATGCGCAGCGCTTCATAGATTTCGCGCACGTACTGAATGGCCCGCTCGGACAGGGCCTTGTCAATCATGCGGCCCAGTTGCATGCGCGCGAAATAAGTCGACTGCAATTGCTTGCGAATGATCTCCCGATGGAACCGGCGGATCTCATCATCCTGTTCCATCAATTCCTGGATGATCTGGTCGCGATCCCAGTTGACTTTCAATCCAAACTCCAGCTTACCGGCCATCTGCTCGAGCACGTCTTTCACCGAAGAGTAAATGCCTTTCAGAACTTCGCGAATATCATCGTCGGTGCGAAAGACGGTACCGAAGCTCATGGGGATAATGGTGTGATTCTTCATCACCGTCTCGATGACGTGTTCGTGAGCCAGGGCGTTTTCGCGGGTGGGGTCAAAGATGGCCACGCCGGTCTTACTCACTACGGCGGCGATGTCCAGATAGTTTACGGCGTAGACCTGCTCAGGTACCCCGCCAATGCCAATACTGCCGAAGTTCATGGTCCCTTTGGAACGAACGATTCCATACACGTAGCGCCCGCCCTCTCCCGGGACCGCGGATGACGCGGCTGCCGGGGCTTCGTCGATCTTCACATGCAGATCATCTTTAAGGCGAAGATTGCCTTTTCGCGCTGGTCGCTCAACTTTGGCCGGCATACGCTTTCCTCGCTCCCACAGGTCCCTTGATCTTCCAGGCTCCTCGAAAGGTTGTGCTCGCCGCTCAGTCTTCGGGCTTCATCGCGCCGAGCTCACGTCGAAATCGGAAACAGCAGATTGATTACGGTCCCCTTGCCTACGGCGCTTCGCAAGCGAATCCGGCCGGTGTGATTCTCGACAATCCCTTTCACGATCCACAGGCCGAGCCCGGTGCCCTTCCCGCCCTTGGTGGTCACAAAAGGCTCAAACATCGATTTCCGGATCTCCGGGCTGATGCCGCAGCCCGTGTCGGCGACGGTGAGACTGATCCAGCGGCGCAGTCCATCGGTGGAACGGATTCCCCGTGTACGCATCACCAGCTTGCCGCCCGAGCTCATACTGTCGCGCGAATTGACCACCAGATTCGATAGCAACTGCCGGAACTGATCGCCCGAGCCCTTGAATGGCGGGAGTTCGCCCAGCTTTTTATCCACGACGACGCCGGCTTTGGCCAGCGGGCGCGCAAACAGCGCCAGCGTGTCTTCCACCACCCCGTTTATATCGAAGCTATCAAACTGCACGACGTTGCGGTAGAGCCCGAGCATTTGACGCACGATGCGCGTCACGCGCTCGGTTTCATTCTTGAGCACGTCGTAAATCTGCTTCGACTCCGGCTCCACTTTCTCGCCCAGGATGTGGATGGCGTTCTTGATGGCCTCCATGGGGTTATTGATTTCGTGCGCGATGGTGCCCGCCAGCTTACCGGTGGCGGCGAATTTCTCGATTTCGAGCATGCGCCGCTCCATTTGCAACTGCTCGAGCTTTCTCCAGGCGGTGAAATCGCGCAGCACCGTTACCGTGTAAGAAACCTGGCCACGCACATCATAAATTTTTCCGGAACGCGCGGCATATTCCACTTCGGCCTGGGAAGTAGGATTGAAGATGCGCAGGGAGCGGTTATCCTTGTCGGCAAAGGAAAAGGTGAAAGCAGTCAAATAAGCATCGAGCTTGGCCAGATTTTTCATCACCTGAGGATGCTTGGAGCCCTCGGCGATTCCAAACAGCTCTTTGGCCAGCGAATCCAGGAGCACGATTTTCGCCGAATTATCGGCGACGATGATGGGATCTCCGACGTTTTCAATGACCAGATTGAGGCGGTCTCGTTCCTGGCGCACGATCTCTTCGGCAATGCGCAATTTCTCCAGATTGGCGCGCACTTCCATATCTGCGCGCCGCAAATCGGTGACGTCGCGCATCACCGTGACCATGCCGGTTCGCGCTCCGTCCGTGCTTTGCGGGGGCGCGCACACCGCCTCGAAGAGAACTTCCTCGCCCTCCATCACATCCACCAGCGTAAGATCTCGCGAAGTATCTGTTCCGCTCACCATCATGGAGGAGAGCGCAGCCGAAAACAGCAGATTGTTGAGTTCCACGGCGCGGCGTCCGCCATCGCCGATGCCTTCCGGCACGCGGAAAAACCTTTCCGCGGCGCGGTTTTGAATCACCACGCGGTGCTGGTCGTCCGTAAAAATCACGGGGTCCGCCATGCTTTGCATGACCGCGCTGAGCCGCGAGATGGTTACTTCCATATCGCGCATGCGGTTGAAGTAGTGCTCGATCTTGAACAATCGCGCCAGGTAATCATTGGCCCGCTCGGCGAGGTTGCGGAGTTGTTCCAAACGGCTTGAGGGGGTGTCTTTGCCCAGTTGCGCGAGAAGCAGCGTGGCGTAGGCGCGCATGCCGCAAGCACTGCAAACCTGACCTTCGAGCGGCAAATGCCGCGAGAGACGCGCATTCTGGACCGCCAGACAATCCTCGCGGCGTTCGCGTTCCGCCTCCCAGCAGCGCGTGCGGCTGCGGTAAATCATGGGGTAGGCGTAGAAGGAGGCGCCTCGGCCGGAGGGGTTCGGCAGAACGCCGGGGCTCAGCCGCTGAAGAACGGTCATGATGGGATTGTCGCGAGCCCAAAGAGAGGTGCGAAACTTTTCCACTTCATTTCTGTCGCAGTTTAGCGAGGCGGTGGCCTTAACTTCGCCACTTTCAAAGTCCACTTCGAGCACCAGCGCTCGCGGGAAACCGATTTTCACAACCTCTTCGAGGAGTATCGGAAAGATCTCCTCGGAACGTTCGGCGGAAAGCAGGCGCAGCGCGCGCGAGTCTCCTGCTCTCTCCTGGATGAGCAGGACAGGTTTTTCTAATACGCGCGGGCTGGCCACCGGAGCCATTGCTTAACCCTATTCTAACGCCGCGCACCCCGGCGCGCACGGGCGCGAGGCACACGGCGCGCTGGCTCCACGGCCAGTTCCGGCTCTGTGCCTGGACCAAACTGCGGCCTTGAAACCAGGCCTCTGAGACCGACGGCATCCGCATACTTCAAGTATGTATCGATGGATGCGACCACGATGCGCGCTTCCACCGTGATCAGGTCAAGGCCGACCAGGGAGATACGCACCCAGGCGTCAATAACGATGCCCTTGTCAAGAACTCGATCCAGGACATCGATCAGGCTGGAGCCACCCGGTATGCGTTCAACTGCCATAAGACCGTCCTCCTCTAACTAAACTCTCCGTCTAGCTTTGGCCGCTTTCGGAGCTCTCGGCTGGCGGGCCACTCGCCGCGCTTGGGGCAGCGCCGGGGGTGCCGGGCCTCGCATGGTCAAATGCGGGTCGTACTTCCACCAGTTCAGCCCAATCTGTTCGGCTTTATCCACCGAACAAATCAGCAAGCGAATGCGAATCGTGAGTAACTCTACGTTAGCGAGCGAGATACGGACATCGCCGGCAATCACCAGACCTTTATCGAGGACGCGATCTAAAATGTCGACAAGGTTCGCCGTTCCAGAGACAGTCGGCAGTTTCTCCATATAATTCGCGCTCTCTTTTGGGCGGGTTTAGACGTGAAGATCCCGTCCAGGGGAAGGGCGGGATAGTAATAGTCATACGAAAGTGCGTCAATAAGTGTTTTCCTGTATCTGCAGAACAAAACATTAGCTTTTTCAACAACTTGGAACGGCGAGATTTTGTTCTCAGCGAAGACGGCCTAAGGGACCCAGGTCGATATTCAAGTCGGCAGGCGAAAGGCCAAATTGTTCAGCAAGCTCCTGGACTTTGATTTCCAGCTTCATCAGGGCTTCGCCCATCTGCTCGATCTCCTGATCGCTGAGCGTCCCGCCTTCCATGCGGCGGATGGCTTGCCGTTCCAATAATTGCCGCAAAAAATCGATCAGGGTAAGAACGAGTTGGGCAAGACCCTGTTCGATGTTGTCGGGGGATAATTCAATGCGCGAGGGAACGGAGGTCGCCTCCCCTGTCGTCCCGGAAACTTCGGGCGGTCCTTTTTTAGCGGGAGACTTACCCATGGAAGTTACTCACGGGCAAGTTCCACGAATTCACTGGGCGGCCAGGGGCCCGTGACGCGCGCCGAGATACCAGCAGGGGTGAGTACGCTCGCTATTTTTTCCAAGAAAAGAGGAAGCGAGGAGCGATTTACGAGCGCAAAGGCGCGAATTCCAAATTGCGTATCGCGCTGAACCCATTTTTCGGCGAGCGAATCAGAGACGCGCCGGAATTCCTCCAAAATGGATTGGGCCTGCTGGTAGCGCGCTCTTCTATCCTGAAGATAGCTTTTCCCAGATTGGGATTGGGATGAGGAGTCGGCCGCACCACCGCCCGACTTCAGAGTGACCCGAACATCCATTTGGACTTTGTCGCGCAACCGACGCAAGGCGCTGCTGTAATCCGCGGACCGGCTCTCTACGAATTGCCTCAACACATCTTCACTCTCGACGACGGTGGGGAAGCGGAAAGGAATGATAGCGGTTTGCGCAAAGATACGTTGCAAAACTCGATGGAAGGCTTTGACCATTTCGGGCGCGGGTTCCTGTGGCATGTGCGCAGTGAAATCAGACGCAAAGCAACGCAGCATGCCCGTGTCGATCCACCGTACCGGCGCGCCTGCTACTCCGCAGAGCGGAGTATCAATTTGGCTTTGTTGTTCTGCGATGCAGTATGCGAGCACAAGTTTCTGATTCGGTCAGCGTCCCTTCTTAGCGCTTCGGCTGGCGTCTGCAGAGCCTGCTGGCAACGCCGGCTTTGCCATGTGGCGCAGCGCCGTTTCGACGGAGCTGACGATGAGGTCCAGGCCAAGATAAACCAGATCCACCCCCGCCAGCGTCAGCACCAGATTGCCACGAATGATCACGCCTGTATTGAGCACGTGATCGATTAAATCCAGCAGGGTCAGATCTGCCGATTCTTCATTGCCAATGAGAACAATCTCGGGAGTATGCGTCGCCATCGGTCTATCCGGATGAGTCCGGTTGCGAAACAAACGAAAATGGGGGCCAGGGGCCGGTACATTCGACTCGCCTCTTGTTTTTCCATTTTCTCGAATAGCTCCGGACGAGACTTTCCAGTCTCTTGCGATCCGCCCGTTTCAGTAAAAGCGTCTTGTGAAATTCCAGATCACGTCTGGCCGCAGCAAACTTTCCGCCTTCCGCAACCCCGTCCGCAATCGATTGCAACGCTTTGGTGAAATCCAGCAGCTCAGGGCTGGCTCGATCAGCTGCTCGGCGCGTTAACGCGGACTTCGCTTGCAGGTATTCCTTCCCGGTGCGAATCGTTTTCTTCGGCACGGGTACAATCGGCAGCACAAAAACCTTGACGCCCCACTCCTCCTTGCCCCGTATGCGATTGAAGTCGGCCTTCAAAACAGCTTCGCGGTTCTCGATGTGCGACCCGAGCGACTTCTCGTTGAGGAATTCTATTCCGAAACGCGCCGGCAGAATGTCTGCGGCTTGAGCGATAGCCGAAACGACTTGCTGGTGCCGCGTCGTGGCGGCCGCAAGCCAATCGAGATCCTGCATATTCTTCGCCAGATCCCGCGCGAAATCGGCTTCGGATACACGGCTGATCCAGCAGATGAGTCCAGCGCAAGCGAGCGGTTCGACAGAGGCGGCTCCATCGACTCCCTTCAAGTCGCGAAACAATTCAGCAGAAGGGCCGGGGGACTGCGTCAGGCCATAGAGGTGAAGGACCGTAGCCGGCAACTGAGCGGGCGGAGCGGATTTGGCAAGCCGATTGACCTTCACGCCAGCCGCCATAACTCACCCACAAAAGCCCGAAGCGCCCTCTTGCCGGCAATCTCGTGGGCAAAATTTCGCACCACGTACAGCGGAATCTGCGAATAGCGGGCCGATAATTTGCCGAGCGTACTGAGTTGCCATTGGCGTGTGCGTGAACAACGACGGCACCTCCCAACGTCGTCTTTAAACAGAACGCGGTTCACGAAGATCGCCGCGGTGGAAAGGCGCAGCTTGGAGAGCTCGGCGATAAGCCGCTCGGTTTGCCTGTCAGGGAGCGCTTCCGGGAGCATAACGGCGTAGACGCCAGTGTGTCGGGAGTCTTCCAGAAATCCTCGCAAGTCGCGGACACTCTTCCCCAGTTCCGCGATTTTGACTCCTGCGTCACGCGCCAGAGCGAGTGTACGGTGGTGAGCGAGACTTTTCAATAATAGCCTGGTCCAGACCAGGATGCGATCGGGCGTCCGCAGAAGATCGAGAGCATGGCCGGTAGGCGCCATATCAATCAAGACGCGGCTCGACTGGCCGCGTACCAGGTCGAGTACCCGAAGCACAGCGAGGATTTCATCTAATCCCGGCGGAACGCTTTCGAGAAGCTGCGAAAACAGCCGTCGCTCGAACCACAGATCGACGTGCACGCTCGATACTTCCGCAGTAGTGGCCTCGTCGATCATCTGCCTTACCCGCCCGGCCCAGCCTCTGAATGCGGCTACGGCATCCATCTCGGAGGCGCGAAATTTCGAATCTCCCAGAACGGCATGAGGCTGATCCGAGATGTCGCTTTGAAAGATGTCATCCAAAGAGGGCGCCGGATCGACTGAGCAGATATCCACGGCCGTACGATGGCGGAGCCGGGTACTAAACCCGAGGGCGGCGGAAATCGTTGTCTTCCCCACTCCGCCCTTGCCCAAAACCATCGTAAGAGGTCGATCCAAAGTGGGCCACTCCGCACGCGATAGCCGCGCTTCCCGCGGCTTTGGTTTTGGCGGGACGGCTTTCCAGGCGAAGCTTTTGCCTGCAAAGATATGATCGCCGAAAGTCCGCAGTAGCGGCCCCATTACCGGTGCGCCGGCGTCTTCCGCGATGTACAGGTCCTTCGCCGAAAAATGACGCCGGAGAAACTCGCGTGCCGCACGCGTTGCGGCATGCCTCATGCGGCAAATCTGGCAACGCTGGCCTGCGAGCACAGCCCGGTTCAGCACGATGCCCGTGAGATCGAGATCAGGTGAGAGCGAACGGAGTGCCAGGATGGCCCGCCGGGACTCATTGAGCGAAAACTTCTCCGGCGTAGTCACCAGAAAAATCTCCGCATTGGTCAGCAGTGCCGCCCTGACCGCCTCCACCATCCGTCGCCATTGTTGAATCAGGGTATTGGGGGCGCTTTCTACGGCGCCCCCGAAATGTTCGGCCAAGAGCCGATCGCGGCTCGCGGCCAGCTCCAGCATGTCGAGAAAGCTCGAGAAATACTGAGGCAACGCAAAAAGCCTCAAAGTGTGCCCGATGGGGGCCGTGTCTACCACGATCTGATCGTATTTGCCGGAGGCTAAGGCGTCAGAGATGGCCAGAAGCGCCGCCATTTCGGCCATTCCGGGCAGCGTGGTTTCAAGCAAAGGTTCGATATCGTCGCGGGAGAAGATGGAGCCGGTCTCGAGTATGGAGAGCAGTTTTTCCTTGTGCCGGCCCAGGAAAGCGCGAAATTGCTTTTCGGCGTTGACTTGCCAGACGTGCAGTCGTGCCTTTGGAGCCAGGCGCAGCTTTTGTGGCTGGTCGGCGAACGGCTCGCCGAGGATGTCGGAAAGCGAATGGGCTGGGTCGGTGGAGAGCAGGAGAATGGACTTATTCCGGCGCCGCATCGCACGATGCAGCGCATAGGCCGCCGAAACCGTTGTCTTGCCAACGCCCCCCTTGCCTATAAATAGTGTGAATTGCGTCACTTGGCCATTGTAGACAAGGCGAACGTCGAGCAAAAGCTCGATTGCGCTTACTAACGAGATTCATGACCAGCGGACTGGCAACAAGCCGGCTTAGATATCACAGCGACCTAAACACGAAACGATTCTTTCGGTAAGCGGCTCGGGGTCCTTCCTATCGGGAGTTTATCGGAACTCTGATCGAGCCTTTCTCGGGTCTCGTTCTCGCTAGAATAGGGAACCAAATAGGACGAGAAATCAAGGTTTTTGATGTTCATTCCATGGAGTTTAACCGGATTCGACTGCTGCGTCTTATTCCTGCGAACGGTATCTAGACCGCACTAACTGGCGTGCTCGGGATTGTAGGGTATTTGGCCCTATGGTTTTGCGGTATTTCGCCTTATTGTACGGACATCAAACGCTGGTATTGCTCATAGTGCGGGCCTGAACGCGGACTCTTCGGGAGAGCGCAATGAGAGTTCGGGGCAAAGTACTTGACCCAACCAAACGGAGCCCTCAGCTGCAGGAATTCGAGGCCGCTCTTCGCTCCAAAATCGTAGGACAAGAGGAAGCGATCGAGGCAGTAGTGGCAGTCTTTCAGGTGTTCTGCGCGGGCCTGCATACGCCGCGCCGGCCTGTCGGAAATCTGCTGTTTCTAGGACCCACCGGATCGGGAAAGACGCGCATCGTTGAGGCCGCGGTGGAGGTCTTATTCGGCGATGCCAGGGCCGTGGTGAAAATCGACTGCGCGGAATTTCAGCACTCCCACGAAATTGCCAAACTCATCGGCTCGCCGCCCGGTTACCTGGGACATCGGGACACTCATCCTCTGATCACGGAGGAAAGTCTAAGCCAGTATCATACCGATAAGCTCAAGCTCAGCTTCTTGCTCTTTGACGAAATCGAGAAGGCCAGCGATGCGCTCTGGCAATTGCTGCTGGGGATTCTGGACAAGGCCACTTTGACGCTAGGCGACACGCGTCACGTCGATCTGTCGCAAACCATCATCTTTCTGACTTCCAATCTGGGGGCCCGTGAAATCACGGCTTTAGTAAGCAAAGGAATGGGATTTATTGAACCATCCGCCGAATCAGCCGGCGGACTGAACCTCAAGCTCGAACGTACGGCGGTGGAAGCGGCGCGGCGCCGGTTTTCTCCGGAATTCATGAACCGGCTCGACCGCGTCGTCGTTTTTCACCAGCTTCGGCCTGAACAACTCGAGGAAATCCTGGATATCGAACTGGCGGCCGTGCAGCAACAGGTGCTGGATGCAGGCCGCGTGCCGTTCATGTTCCGCGTGATGCCGGAAGCAAAGGCCTTCCTCTTGCGTGAAGGCACGGATTTGAGATATGGCGCACGGCATTTGAAACGGGCGATTGCCCGGCATGTGGTTTCGCCTCTCGCTAACTTGCTCGCCTCGGCGCAGGTCGAACTCGGCGATATGGTATGCATCGATTGGGACCGCGACGCGCGATGCTTGGTCTTCCAGGATCAGGGCCCCGCGCCACCCGCGCCGATTCCCCAACAGCCGGTCACGACCTTCGCGGCGCCCATGGGCGGACGTGCGCGCGAGGCCGTCGCCGGTGCGGGCGTCCCCTAAAACTGCGGAGGGACTAAGAGCTTCTGCAGGGAATTACCTCCAAAGGATTACAGCGGCTGCAATCGTACCCGCAATGGCGGCTCCGTAACATAGGACCGCAACGAGCGTATGGATGCTTTTCAAGCCCACGTCTATGAGTGTAAAACGGAACCGGTGCGCCCAGTGAAAGAGCGGGAGGGAGATCAGCACAAAGCAAAACACGCGGGTCAGCGGATGGGAGAGCAGGGCTTGCATCCTGGCAAACTGCAGAGCATCGCCCGGCAAGAGTCCCAAAGGCCAGGCGATGCCGGTGATCAATATCAGCACGGGGACCAGAAAGGCGGCAACAACACCACCTGCGGAGAATAACGACCACCAAATTGGTTCGTTGGATTTCGCCATGATCTATCCCTTCAAGACAAACCACGCAACGATGGCAGAGGCAATCACCCAGGCGACGTAATTGGGGGCAATGATCAATCCACGCGGAACTCGTTCCTCACCGACATAAACCGCTATAGCCTGGGGCGTGAGATTGAACCAGGTAATGGTGTGGAGCAACGCGAACGCCAGAGCCACGATATGAAAGAAGAGAGCTGCGGGAGACCGCAGGCTGCTGAGAAAGGAAATATAAGCCTCCGGCCCCTGGGAAACGCGGTGGATCATCACCAATAGCAACACGAGATAGGCCGCGACAAAAACGCTGCTAAGTTCCCGCAGCATGAAGATAAAGTAGGGCCAGCGCTGCATCCACCAGGTTGCGCGCATGGGCCGGACGTAAGGTTTCATTGTTTCTGTCCCCACGGCCAAAGCACTTCCCTGAACCAGTCCAGGGTGCTGGCCACCTTGGCCTGCTGGATAGCTCCAGCCGGGTCCACGTGCTTTGGGCAAACCGCAGAACACTCACCGACGAAGGTGCACTGCCAGATCCCGTCCTCACTGGCCACGACCTCTTGTCGCTGCGCACGGCCTTGGTCGCGCGAATCAAGGTTATAGCGCTGGGCCAGGGCGATGGCCGCCGGGCCCAGGAAATGCGGCTCTAACCCGACCACTGGACAAGCCGCATAACACAGCATGCAATTGATACACATGGTGAAATCTTTGAATCGAGCCAACTGCGCCGGGCTTTGCAGATACTCGCCCTCCGAGACGGGTTTCTCTTCTTTCCGAACGATCCATGGCTGGACGCTCTTCAGCTTGTCAAGAAAACTGTCCAGTTGAAACACCAAGTCTCGGAGAACCGGGAAATTCGCAAGGGGCTCGACTCGAATCGGGTCGGGGTAATAATCTCGGAGAAACGCCGCGCAAGTGAGCTTAGGGACCCCGTTGACCATCATTCCGCAACTGCCACAAACGCCCATCCGGCAGGACCACCGAAAGGAAAGCGACCCGTCGGTGTTATCTTTGATGTGGTTAAGGGCGTCCAGTACCACCCAGTCTTTGCGGTACGGGACTTCGTAGGTCTGAAAGTGCGGCCCGTCCGTCGTCTCAGGAGAATACCGAAAGACTTCCAGGCGCATCGTGCCATGGGCACTGCTATTTGCCATAGACTCGTTCTCCAGGAGGCCAGCGGGTGATCACCACATCCTTATACTCGATACGCGGTTCCGCATCGGTCCTAAATGCCAAAGAGTGTTTCAGGAAATTCTTGTCGTCCCGGGCGGGATAGTCCGTGCGCTGGTGCGATCCTCGTGATTCCGTCCGGCGAAGTGCGGAATGCGCCAGAGCTTGCGCCACATCCAACATGAACTCCAACTCGAGAGCCGACATCAATTCGGTGTTGAATGACACGCTGTGGTCGTCTAGGTGGATATTCTGGAAGCGCTCTCTCAAACGAGCGACGGTCGAGCAGGTCTTGCGAAGCGACTCTTCGGTTCGATAGATTCCCGCGCCAGATTCTAAGGACTTGGTCATTTCCTGGCGTACCGTAGCTACTCGCTCGGTTCCTCCCTGCTTTCTAATGAAGTTGGAGGCGATCCGTTGCTGTTCCGGCTGCGCCTGCAACTTGACAGCTTCGGAAGCAACACGCTGATGATCGAGGGCAAACTGGGCAGCCGCGCGTGCGGTGCGTCTGCCAAAGACCAGCAGTTCGGTAAGAGAGTTTGAGCCCAGCCGATTGGAACCGTTCAGACTGAGGCAGGCACACTCCCCGGCAGCAAACAGACCGGGGAGAACTGTCGCGCCATTTATGTTGGTGTCGACGCCCCCCATCATGTAGTGCACCACGGGACGCACTGGAATCGGCTCACGAACCGGGTCGATGCCCGCATAGTTCGTTGCCAATTCCCGAACGAAAGGCAGTTGCTTATTGATCTTTGCCTCACCCAGATGGCGCACATCCAAATGCACCACGGTGCCGTAAGGACCAGGGATCGTTCGGCCTTTGGCATCTTCGTGTGCAAACGCTTGCGAAAGGCGATCGCGCGGCCCCAACTCCATGGCTCGCAGACGCGGCCAGGGGTCGGGTGGCCCCAATCCGTAGTCTTGCAGATATCGGTAGCCGTCCTTGTTAACGAGGATTCCTCCTTCCCCGCGGGCAGCCTCGGTAATCAGGATCCCAGTGCCGGGGAGTCCAGTGGGGTGATACTGCACAAATTCCATATCCTTCAACGGCACGCCAGCGCGATAGGCAAGCGCCATGCCATCCCCTGTCTTGATAGCTCCGTTCGTGGTAAATGGGAAAAGACGACCGGCCCCGCCCGTGCACAAGATGACCGACCTGGCAAGCAGGGCATAGATTTGGCCGGTCAGCATTTCAATCGCGGCCACGCCCTGGCACCGGCCGTCCTCGACCAGAATCTTGGTCACGAAATACTCGTCATACCATTTTATGGATGTGCACTTCAGGGCCGTTTGATACAGCGTATGGAGCATGTGAAAGCCGGTCTTGTCCGCGGCAAACCACGTTCGCGGAATCGCCATGCCGCCGAAAGGGCGCACGGCAACGTGGCCGTCAGGCTCGCGACTCCAGGGGCAACCCCAGTGCTCCATTTGGATCATCTCACCGGGCGCTTCCTTGACGAAGGCTTCGATCACGTCCTGGTCGCCCAGCCAATCGGACCCTGACACCGTGTCATAGGCGTGACGATCCAGACTATCATTGGACTTGGTGACTGCCGCCGCACCTCCCTCGGCCGCGACCGTGTGGCTGCGCATGGGATATACCTTGGAAAGCACCGCAACGCGAAGCTGTGGATAGGACTCGCCCAATTCGATCGCGGCCCGCAGCCCTGCCCCTCCGCCGCCGATGATCAGAACGTCGTGTTCGTGACTCTCCATCTAATCAACCTCAAGTCCAGAAATGACCTAGACAGAACTGTCGTGACTGATCCCCGAAGCACAAAGCATTGGATTCTCAGAGGATTCCAGGTCCCTGTCAAGGGCTGTGCGTGGGTAAATTCGGCCGCAAGGTTTGGGCGGCTCATGTGCAAGACGCGCATGGATGCGCTGCCGCTGGAGAAACCCATCACCGTCTTTGCGATCAAGTCCTTCCGATATTGAAGGACCTCGTCACCGATGTTTCCCGGGCGGCTAGCCGCCCTCGAGCGGCTCGTTACGCATTCCCAGGCACTTATTTACCCACCCGGCACTAAACCTGAGAAGTACTATGGCGGCTCTCCTCTTTTTCGCGCCAAGCTGATCTCTTGCAGCTGGGTCATTCTCTCCCTCTCCGCAGGAGGATGTATGAAGGGCAAGTGGATTTCTCGCCTGGCACAAGTAAATAAAGAGCTGCTATTGATTTTTTCCATTGTGGCTTCGGCGGCCCTGGTGAATTTCTTCGTCGAGGGCCAGCGGCTGGTTCTCACTTTTTACAATCTGCCGACGCTTTTCGCCGTCTACTACTTCGGGCGGCGCCGGGCAGTACAGGCTGCGGTGGCCACCATTCTCTTCGTGACCTGGGTGAATGTGATGCATCCCACGCTCTTCAACCGCGGCCCTGTTCCCGTTGAAGATCTGCTCGGGTGGTCCGACCTGTCAATCTGGGCCGGGTTTCTCGTGATCTTCGCTTACGCCATGGGTACCCTGCACGAACATAGCGAAGAGCGCATGCGCGAGCTGCGCGAGACCTATTTCGGCGTACTGCAAATCCTGAGTCAGATGATTTCTAACGATAAGTTCACGCAAAATCACTCCTACCGCGTCTCCATTTACGCCACACAAATCGCCCTCGAATTGGGCATGGGAGACGACCAGGTGGAAGACGTGCGCGCCGCCGCCCTCCTGCACGACGTCGGCAAGCTGGAAATCAGCCGTGAAGTCCTCTATAAGGCCGCGCGGTTGACCGACGATGAGATGAAAGAGATCAAGACCCATGTCGAGCGGGGTGTGGGGCTGCTGAGCCCGGTGGGAGGCTCGCTGCGGCGCGTTCTGCCCATCATCCTCGCCCACCACGACAAGTTTGACGGCTCGGGATACCACCCCACGAAAGGCCCGCAGATACCCATCGAAGCTATGGTCATCAGCGTGGCTGACGTATTCGATTCTCTTGTTAGTGACCGGCCTTATCGCAAAGGTCTTTCGCCCTTCGAGGCCCGCGATACGATCGTAAAGGCTTCCGGGACCGACTTCGATCCGCGCATCGTAAACGCTTTTGAGGCGGCGTTCCGCAAACAAAGATTGGAAGTTCCCGAAGTCCTCGTGTGATTTGCCTTTAAACGGCCCCCGAGCGCCAGGTTATGTTCCCGGGAGTTTCGATCATCCTGGTGGCCGAAGATGACCAGCTCGCAAATTACCGGCGCCGCCAAGAACTCTCTGATTTCATCGAGGACGCCGTGTGTAAAGTCATCCCTTCCTCAAAAATTACCGCCAACTGAATGCAATAACAAAATAGCGGGCCGCCAGACGACTCAAGGAGCGAATAAGCTTCAGGCATTTATGCGGGACGTCTCTGGAGCAACCTCTCGGACTGGGTGGCGTGGATTCGTACGATTCGTACAGTACGGGGGACTTTAGGCTCGGGACGGGACGATCTCTGAACAAGACAGGGGGATTTACGACCAAAACGCTATAGTAAGTGCGATGAGTGAAAAATCGGAGCGTTGCATCCGGAGATTCGGCGAGCTGATTCGGCTGCTTGATGCGCGTCCAGGCTAAATGCGACCAAGCCTCCGCCCGACAGCCTCGAGTGGCCAGGCAGCTCCGCACCAGCTGACTGCGCGCAGCGATGGCAGAAGCATCCTGCCATTGCAGGCTTTCCGCTATGCCCTGCAAGAAGGTCCGCACAGCCGCTGGGCTCTCCTGGTTTCTTGTGTCGGCGCCGAAAATGTATTTGCTTGAAATATAAGCAACAGTAGTTTCCTGCTGAACGAGCGCCCCTTTGGCCGTGGCGTTCCAAACGTACACGGAACTGCCGCACGGGAAGTGCGCGTAAGCCCTTATCGATAACCCGGGGCGTTTATATCCGGGTACGGAACTGCCCGGTTTGCATCTCGCGAGGAAAGCTGTTCCGGACGTATCCTGGGCACGCGCAGGACGTGAGAACAGACCGCTCGGGGAGGCCAGGAGGAGCAGAACGATGAGTTTCGATCGTCTCATTTGCTGGGCGGCGGTTCGTACTATCAAGCCTAAAGAGCGATCCGGCGGCCAGCAAGTTTTTCCGGGTTCTGAGCGGCGAATCATATACCCTGATCGAAAGGAGGGATTTCACTCCCGGCCAGGAGTACAGGTAAAGTTGCCGATGTGTGTCTTGGCTTTGCGGGGTCGGCCGGCGATTCAAACGAGAACGATTCTGTGGCCCACGTCTTGCCTCAATTGTGCTGACTCGGTCTGAGTTTTTTCCGCTCGTTTTCCTTCCGTCTGACTCGACCTACACACTAGAAAAGCAAATCCGAGAAAGGCGGTTGGTTGGTGCCGCGATCCGCAGTTCCAATTTGATTTCAACTGTACCTTACCTGCCCGGACGTACAGTATCGGTCGTTGGCAGTCCTTTTTTAGAATGGGTGCAGGATCAACGCGGAAAGGGCCCCGTAAAGACATGCTTCATCTCGACTATGTTTCTTGCCTGCTGACGATTCTCTCCACGATTCTCATCGGAAAGCGATTGTGGTATGGCTGGATCATCGCAGCGGTAAATAGCCTGGTCATTTGCGTCATCGGCGTCCAGACAGCACAGTACGGCTTCCTTCCCGGCAATCTGCTGTGCATCGTCCTCTATGCCCACAACCTCTCGAATTGGCGTCCTGGAATTCAAAAGGAAGCCGATACGGTTCCATCATCGAACGAGAATCGGGAAGCCGCCGAAGAGTCCATTTCATAATCCCGCAAGGCCTTCGAATCGCAACGGCCGGCGCCTGATCTCGGCATGTTTTCGACTACTTCCTAGAATTAGACGGCTCCCGGCTTAGCGTCGAAAGATTCTTCCGGTTCCGGGAGTTTGTCGCCCTCTCGGGCAAACCAGACGTAAAGAGTAGGCAGAATAAAAATACTCATCGCCAAATTGACCATCAGACCCCCGACGATGACGATGGCGAAGGGCCGTTGCGAGTCCGAGCCGATGGCGTGGGACATCGCGGCGGGCAGCAAACCCAGAGTCGCCACCAACATCGTCATTATGATCGCACGAAGCCGCAGAACGGCGCCCTCGACCGCGGACTCCACGATGCTATGGCCTCGGGAACGCAGTTGATTGATGTACTCCAGCATGATCACGCCTGTCTGTACGGAGACGCCGAAGAGCGCCAGAAAACCCACGCCCGAGGAGACGCTGAAATGAGTGCCGGTAACCAGAAGGGCTACTAAGCCACCGATGCTGGCCATGGCTACGGTCGCGAGAATCAGCGCGGCCCACTTCGACGAACGAAACATCGAGTAAAGGATCATAAATATCGCCAAGACGGTGATCGGAACGATCAGAAACAGACGCGCCTGGGCGCGCTTTTCACTCTGGTATTCACCTTCCTAATCGAGGCGATACGCGCGCGGCAGTTGAACCTGCGCGTTTACTTTCTTGATGGCTTCCTCTACGGCGCTGCCCAGGTCCCGCCCACGCACGCTGTACTTGATGGCCACGTAGCGCTCGTTTCCCTCGCGGTAGATCTCCGAAGCGCCATCCTGCTCCTGGATTTTGCAGAGCTGGGCGAGAGAGACTCGCTCCCCCGAGGGAGACAATAAGCGAATGTTTTCGAGCGCTTCCTTGGTCGTGCGATACTGCGGGAGGTAACGCATCACCAGGTCATATCTCGCCTCAGCTTGGAGCACCTGGGTGAGGGCATGGCCTCCCACCGCGGTTTGGATGGCATCTTGTACATCCGCGACGTTGATCTGGTAGCGCGCGGCCAGGCCGCGGTCCACCTGGAAATTCAAATTGGGTTGGCCGAGGACGCGAAAGATTCCCAGGTCCTCGATTCCTTTCACTTGCCTCATGACCTTCACAATCTGATCCGCTTTTTGCTCCAGAACGTTCAAGTCATCGCCGTAAATCTTTGTCGCCAGCTCCCCTTTGACGCCGCTGACCGCCTCTTCCATGTTGTCTTCAATCGGCTGAGAAAAACCCCACACGACACCCGGAATTTTGCTCAGTTCGCGATTCATGGCGGCGATCAATTCATCTTTGTCCTGGTGGAACACCGGTCTCCACTCTTCCTTGGGCTTCAGGTCCGCAAAGTACTCGGTGTTGAAAAAACCCGTCGTATCCGTTCCATCATCTGGGCGTCCGACTTGGCTGGTGCATTGCGGCACCTCGGGAAAGGAGCACACCACGATACGGGCCTGGTCTGCCACTCGGATTCCTTCGCTCGGCCTTGTGCTGGGAGCAAGCGTGCCGCGCACCCATAGCGCGCCTTCATCTAAATGGGGCAGAAACTCGGAACCGATGACGCCGCTGTAGGCAAGATAGATGGCCAGACAAAGCGCGCCCGCACCGATCCCCCCAGTCAACATGCGGCGATCAATCGCCACGCGCACCGCCTTGCGATAACGATCTATCAGGAATGCCATCACACGGTTGTGCCACTCGCGAACTCCCCTGCGAAAAAACAGCGTGGAAAGCACCGGCGCAATGAGCATCGAGAAAATCAGCGCGCCAAGCAGAGCGAATGCCACCGTCCACGCCATCGGCCTGAAGAGGCGCCCCTCGACTCTTTGCAATGTAAAGATCGGCAAATACGCCGTGATGATGATGGCGATGGCGTAGAAGACGGGCCGCTGGACTTCATGGGCGGCGCCGCGAATCGCCTCCCCCCACCCCTTCGGGCCATCTCCGTTCTCGCCGTGGCCCAAATGGCGGACGATGTTTTCAACCATCACCACTGCGCCGTCCACCACCATTCCAAAGTCGAGCGCGCCGAGGGAGAGTAAGTTTGCGGGAATGCCCTTCAGATTGAGGCATGTCGCGGCAAACAGAAGCGAAAAAGGAATGGTCAATGCGACGATGATGGCTCCGCGAAGGTTCCCGAGGAATAGAAACAGCACGATCACCACCAGAATCATCCCTTCGGTGAGGTTGTGCAGTACGGTATGCGTCGTGTAGCGGACCAAATCACTGCGATCAATAAACGGAACGATTTTTACTCCGGTGGGCAGGATGTGATCATTCAGCTCCTTGACCTTCGCCTCCAACCCGGCCAGCGCCTCCTGTGCATTTGCACCTTTGCGCATGGCCACCCACGCTGAAACCACATCGTCGTTATCGCTGATCTTGCCGTCTTCCCGGTGGATCGCGCGGCCAAACTGGCCTAGCCGGATCTTGGGGCCCTGCGCCACAAAGGCAATATCCTTTACCCTCA
>WNGP01001042.1_pt1 | contig 27827 bp, 24 predicted proteins | sample 5407671 | NCBI WGS metagenome assembly WNGP01 (sample SAMN13153381, study PRJNA577476) | soil metagenome | isolation source: 40 cm soil or saprolite under Garry oak tree replicate 2 | place: USA:California | collected 2016-06-15
TCCTCGTTCTTTATCGCCCTGATCCCGAAGCCGATCCTGCTCCTGTTGACGTAATAGGTCAAGACTATCTCGATCAATACTATGGTCCAGATCGTGAAGTAGGTAGCGAGCGGCTGAAAGGTTAGATTGAAGATTATTTCGCCCCCCGCGCCAAGCTGGGGAAACTGTAGGACTATGTTGTAGGCGGCCAGCACGAGGACAACTGTGGCGATGGCGAAGTAGACGCCGCGGAATCTCAGGATGACGAGACCTATGCCGAGAGCGAAGACCAGGCCGAGCAAGGCGCCCAGACCGACGCCCAGCAACGGATTCGCCCCGTAATAGCTGACCAGGGTTGCCAGTGCGTAGGAGCCGATGGCCATGAAGAGAACATGGCCGAAATCGACGTAACCTATCATGCCGGTGATGAAGTTGATCGAGTAGGCGAGGGCTGCGTAGATCAGCAGAAGGATAAGTATCGAGGAGACTGCTGCTCCGAGCAGCAAGGCGGCCGCGGCGAGGAGAGCCATGACGATGAAAAGTCCGTAGAGTGTCAGCCCTGGCTTCTCGATCATCATTTCAGAAGACCTTCAGGGCGGAACACGAGGACAGGAATCAGGATCAGGAAGGCGGCAGCATAAGCAATCTGCGCAGTGGTGAAGGCTTGGACAAGGTCAATGACGACCCCCAGTGTTAGCCCGCCAACCAGGCTTCCCCACATCTTTCCAGGTCCTCCAAGGACGACGATAACGAAACTGATAGGAGCGTAAAGCGCACCCATGAGAGGGTTGATGCCGACCGGGATCCAGACTGTGAGTAGTGCTCCGCCGGCCATGGTAACGGCGAACCCCAACGCTGTGGCGAGCGATGCGACCTTGGCCGGATTCGCTCCGACCAGCTCAGTCGCCGTCACGTCCTGGGCGTATGCGCGTATGGCAGAGCCGATGAATGTTCTCTCGAGGAACAACCACGTCCCCGCTATTATCAGGACTGAGGTAATGGCGACGTAGAGCGCTGCTAGGGGAACGCGAAGATATCCGAACTGTAATGTGCCCGGGTTGTAGTTGACACCAACAGGGTTCCCGGTGAAGAGGATAATCGCTAGGTTGCTGACGAAAAGACTGAGGCCGAATGTTGCCGCTAGGGTCACCATCTCACTCTGGAGCGTGATCGCCTCCTTGTTACGCAGCTCCCGGTGGAGGAAAGCATAGTAGAAGGCGAAGCCTACTAGCAGCCCGATCGCCGCATCCACCGGAGCGGTCTCCAGCGGGGTAAGCCCGGCGAACAGGTGGAGGAAGTAGGCTCCGTATGCCCCGAGCATGATGAATTCCCCATGGGCTATGTTGACAACCTTGACGACGCCCCAGATCATGTTCAGCCCATGAGCTACGACTGAAAAGACACAGCCGAGCATTAGGCCGAACGCTAGGTCTCTAACGATAAGCTCGGCAGCGACCATAGCGGCATTTAGCTGCCAGTGTAGGGGTACTTGACTGTGCCGGACGCCACGGCATCAGGCGCGACCACCGCTAATCCTCCGTTCTGCCACTGGACAAGCACCATGCTGTGTCCAGACTGCTTCCCAGTGGCGTCAACTTGGAACTCTCCGAAGAAAGTCATGATGTGAAGACCATAGAGGGTCTGTCTAACCGCATTCGTATCGAGGCTGTTTGATTTCTCGATCGCCTCCGCGAGCACTATGATCGCCGCCCCCGCCTCTCCCGAGTGATAGGTTGGAGGGCCCGCGTTGGCCTGTTTTGAATAATAGTCGACGAATTGGGACTCGGTGGGACCATACCATGGGATGCCTGCTGCCTGGGCCGTGGCCGGGCTGTATGTCACGATCGTTTCCCACTGCGATGGGCCGGTAACGAGATTTGCCGCGCCGCCGAGTTCTTGCTGGAACTTTGGTTCTGTCACTGCAACCAGTAACGAGATGAACTTTGGCGTCCATCCGACGGACGATAGTTGCTGCACGATCTTAAGGCCATCAGCGTAGTGCCCCCCTCCGAGTAGGTCGTCCGCTTTTGCGACTTGGGAGGCGGCGGTGAGCTGAGACGACAAGTCTTGAGCGGTGGCGGGATAAGACTGGTTGTAGACCACGCTTAGTCCTTGCCGCACCGCGTATCTCGACCCCGCGGCACTAGCCGCGATCGAGAACGAGTCACCCGCGTATAGAAAGGCAAGTTTGTCGCCTGAATGGTTGTTGGCTACGAGCCAGTCGATCGCATTTTTGAAGTAGGTTGAGGCAGGGCTAAGAACGCCGAAGACATTCTGGTATCCATGGGTCCAGATCGCGTCGGACGAGCCGCCGTGCGATAGCATGACTCGATTGTACTGTTCGGCAAGAGGTGCTGCAGCTCCTGTCAAGCCACTGCTATACGGCGCGAGGAGGAACTGTGCACAATCCTGCGTGATGATCTTCGTGTAGAGCTGCGGAACAAGAGTCGATGAACTTTGATCGTCATAATAGTCTAAGGTTATGTTACGCGCTTTTCCGTTGACGGTTACTCCTCCGTTGTCGTTAATCCAACTGGCTGCGGCCTGGATGCCAGCGAGCGACTTTCCGCCCTCAACGTTGTAGGTCCCAGTAAGCGAGATGGTGAAGCCGACCTTTATGTTGCCGCTCGTTGCCGAGGCGCAAGGTGGCCGTGCGACGTAATTGACATAGTAGTAGACGCCTCCACTGGAGGCAACCACCAGCGCGACAATAACTATGACAATGATCGCAGTTGTCCTGGTTGCCAGTCTGCGAGGCTTCGCTTGCATACTAGAATGGTGTCTGATTCGCGTCCTTAATGTATTAACTTTGTGGAGATGTGATTGTCCACATTTAACTCGCGTGGCCGACCGACGCCAGAATATCTCGTCTCATGATTAGTTCGCGTTGATCAATACGGTTGGCCTAATGGTTTCAGCTTGCTGACCGTTCTAAGTTCTTGCTCGCTGCCAGTCTACGCTGTGGAGTAACTGTTGAGGGAGGATACTGTCTGGAGGTTTTGGATCCGTTCGGTGATGCTGGGAAGGCCTGCAAGGCGACGGCCGCCTCTGCCAGTCTTCAATCTGTCAATGTCGTTGAGACCCATGATGTCGACCTTCTTCAACAAGTCCAGCAACGAGTTCTTTCCTATTACAGCTGACGCCTGTGTGTCTGCCTCTAGTCTTGCCTTCTTTAGGTCCGAACTGTAGCGCCTGCCTCCCAGTATTGCCAATGGAAAAAGGAATACAGGATAAAGAAAGATAATCCATGACATTTGCAACACGATGGCAGCGCCAATCGTCCCCCCTAGAGAAAGTATCAGGGGCAGCCCGGTGAATAGAAACGCACCACCCCTCATTGACCGTTTTATCTTTTTCTCGAATACGAGCGAAGATGCGATCAAAGGTCGCCACTCTTCAACCGTCAGCTTTCTCATCATACGTGCCGGCATGACCATAGAATGGCGAAGAAAAGTACACCAATCAGAAGGAACGGCCCGGGCACTGCGGCCCGCCGGGATCCATTCCATCCACCGAATATCCCTGATGTTGAGCCCGACAATATCGAGCTGTTGGCCGAGACCGCCAGCAGTTTCTAGGAGCTTAGGGTCGTCAGGACTGGTTGGAAGGGACCTTCGAAACGGGCTCAAGCTCAGACAACTAAACTTTCCATCAGCGGAGAATTAAAGATCGAGGGTCCTTCTTTCGGCTTCCCCTCAAACTTGGTACTTTTTCTTCCTCCTTGCTTGACGCACTCGGCGGGCTACAACCGGGACCATGCTTAGGGCTCCTAGTATGGCCGACCAGTATCCAACAGCGGCGATGACGACGAGGGCTGCGCATGTATTGGTCATACAAGCTACCGTCTCCTGACCTCGAGCAAAGAGATTACCCGCGACTACCCCTGAGCCCCAGAAAACAGCGATGCCAATAACAACGATGATTACCCGCCCGCGGGGGCCTATCTTCGGCATTCGAGACGGTCTTGGTGGACCTGCAAAGCGCGGCTTGCTCAATTCTCCAATCCTTTCGTAAATGCTTGGGCTCCAGAAAGCTAGAAAGCGAGCTATACTTGTTGACGGTGTTGCCCTCGGATCGAGACTTTGCATCTTCTCGAGGACCTGCGTGACTCGCTCGGTTCCGAACTGCTTGACTGCGCTTCTGTCCAGTTCGAACTCCCACCTTCTCATCGACCTTCTGAACCAGAGCAAAAACAGTAGGATGACTGGGCTCCAGGCAGGGAAAACGAGAATCGCGCCCAATGGTCTCCCGCCAACGAGAATCCTCCATTCATCAAGCGACAACCTTCCCTTCAAATATTCTGGAAGCATGAGCTCGGCTAACGGAACACCGAGAGGTCCAAGCCAAATCTCTCGCGAGATCACCGGCATCGTAATCATCCAGCCTACGCCGCCACGAACGAACCTTCCCCAGACAATCTGCCTATACCAGAACCGGGAGTCCAAACGTACAGCTAGCTCTCGGGTCAACTGCAAAAGCGCACCGTCTTCTGGGCTAGGACCTGTCTTGATTCGGTCATACCATCTCAGAGGACGAAGCTTGACCAAGGGTCCATACCACACTTGCCCGCCGTCGTAATACACTTAGTGGAATGATAGCTGAGAGAATATACCGGCCGGAAGATGACGATATCTATCCATTGTGGGACAAGACCAGTATAACCTCAATGAAAGTCTCCAACTCCCGGATTCCATAGGCCAGACACTTGGCAGGCCTCTATTCCTATCGTGAGCCTGATAGTCAAACCACGTGCTTGAAAACATCCCGGTGCCCATTTTCTATCTGATATTGTGAGGGTCAGTATCCTCCTATGGTTAGGTTGAACTCGACTATTATCTCAGCTTCTGTTATGCCAAGGAATCGTGGTTTTCGTTTTCAGATTGGAAGGGTGCGACAACTAGCTCGTTACCCGCAGCGGCAGTTGCCGACTGTGACATTATTTCCTCCGTGAGTAACATGATTGCGAAATAGTTCGCGTCACTTGTATGTCATAGGCTTGGCATTCAGTTTTCTCTCCCATAGAAATCTCGGGGGCACTCGGGGATGGCTCCTCGTCATTATACTCTTCTTAGGAATCTTCTCGACTGTTGAAGCTTACACTGGCGTAGATCTGCCCGTCCAGCTCGGGCTTGCGGCCGCGTCCCCCACTCCACCTCTCGTTAGAGGCTGGGGCGGAATCTTCGCAGACAGTCCCTCCCTACAGGCCAACCTGGACATTATCAAAGCGAGGGGCTACAACGGTTTTCGTTGCATGATTTACAATTCAGACTTGGGCAGAACCCCCTCCATCGCTTCGATAGTTAACGCTGTCAACGTTGCCAAGGCCAACGGATTATGGATTATCCTCGACCATCATGCTTACACTGACAGTTTCGACACAGACCCTCACTGGGACCAGGTTGTAGCAGCTGTCAAGGACCTGTACCCTCAGATTATTTGGCAGCCGCAGAACGAGCCTGCCTACAGCCTGCCCACTCTAACCACGATGTATCAGAACTGGATAAACAAGGTAAGGGCCACAGGAGACACTCACTGGATTGTCGTAAGCATCGACTATCAGGGCTACGGAGCGCCAGGAGACCCAGGCTTCCTGTCCCAATTCCCCCAGGTCACAGATCCCCTCAACAAGATATTCTATGACTTCCACGACTACTACTTCTACCAGTACCATCCAGCATGGAGCGTATCCGATGCACAGGCCTACGCGGACAACGTGCCGATTACAGTCAACAGCCTCATCTCAGCCTACGGACGCCCGGTGCTGATCACGGAGACTGGAGCGGATGCCTCCGGAGGAGGCAGCTGGCCCCCGGACACGGTGGTCGCGGGAAGCGCAGGATACGCACCGGAATCCCTAGCCTACGTCAGCAGAGAAATCTCCGACTTGCACACGATCAACACTGATTACATGCTCTGGACCGCGGACGACTGGACAGGCACACAGGGCGCAGGAGCCACAGGAGCCTTGAACATCTGGGGCCAATACCTTCCCCTTCCCACCAGCTCTCTCAACCCTCCGCTAACCGGTTCCTTCAACTACCAGCCTAGTCAAGTATTCCCGAACACCACAGTCACCTTCAGCGCGACAGCCAACAACGGCAACTCCCCCTACAATTACAGCTGGGCATTCGGAGACGGAACAACAGGGACCGGTCAACAAACAACGCACAAGTTTTCGACAACCGGAACCTACAACGTTACCCTCACGCTCACCGACTCCACCCTTGCCCAATCCACAACCAGCCAGTCCATAAGGGTGGTTCAACCCCCGCCACCCGCTGACTGGATAGGTATCGTCACCCAGAACACATCGCTCTTCAGCCTCGCTCTCCTCGGGCTAATCGCGGGTCTGACTTTGACGATGTTGATCGGGAGGAAACGTCGAAAGAACCGGCTCGGCCCGAACGACTCCCCATGATGGGTTTTCCTTACCTGCCGATCGAGAACAAAGATGCAAATCACTGAACGGAAAAGACGGTTGAAACCAGTTTTCGGAATCAATATTTGGAAACGTTTCTCAAATCCGACTCTTGAAACCGGTCATTGAAACCAGTTCTTGAAAGCAGGTACTGAAACAGGTAAGTGAAACCCGCTATTGAAACGGGGACTGAGATCGGTAACCGGTTATTTTCTCGGCCCCCCGGGGCCTACTCGCGTCGCGTAACGCCGCGGCGCGGAATAGTTTCGGATAGCTGACCCGTCTAAATTCCTGCTCGCGAGGCATTGATGATAAGATAGTCTTGGTTCTGGATTACATCGGGCTGGCTCCTGGATTCGTAAGAGAAGTCCTCGATGTCTATGAGACCTGGGAGGGCAAAGAGTCCGTTCCAATGAAGGTCAAAGAATTGATGCTGATTTTCCGGATAGAAGTCCGCAAACGCTACAACCCATACGTCCCCCCCGAAAAACCAAAGACCAAGATACTCAGGGACGCCAGACTAGACTGAACGAAACAGAACACTGAACTCATCCCCGACTTATCTCTGTAAAGCATCATAAGCCGAGTCGTTATTTGGGAGAGGTGCATTTGTCCATGCAAGGAGAACGACAACATCGACATCCTCGACCGCGACTAGAGACATTGTCCGATCTGATCTACGGACTCTCGCTCTCGATCGGCGCCATCAGCCTGGTAATAACCAATAGCCAAGCCTCGAATGCGAGTGATATTGACAGGAACATTCTAGAGTTTCTCTTCGTCTTCCTCATCCTGATTACCAGCTGGATAATCTACACCAGCGACATGTCAGTTTTGCCTGTCGAGACACGTCTTGTAACATTCCTAAACGTAGTGCTCTTGATTCTTGTCGCGATTATCCCCTACTTATTCGACCAGGCAGTGTCCCGGTACAATACTCTCGATATCCAGAGCTACGCGTCAACCCTGTTCACGTTCGACTATGCGGGTTCTCTGTTCATCATGGCCGGATTCGCACACTTGATCGCCCAGGAAGAGAAGCAACTCGTTGACAGCGACCAAGTGATAAGGTTCCGAAGGATTCGAAAGAGACTGACAATCCTTTCCATTTTAGTGCTTCTCTCTCTCGCAGTTCCGTGGGACTGGCTCTTTCTGGGAGTACGCGTTAGGCTCTTGATCTGGTGTGTGCCGATCATCTCATTCTGGGTCAACCGTATGACAACCATACCGATGAGAAGCGCTATCGCATCGAAGCCTGCACAGAATCCCTTCTGATAGGTCACGCCTCTAGGGTGGATGATCTGCCTTGCATAACCAATCCTTCTCTAGCTGCTCACGAGTTTGTAACAGGAGTCTCGGATATCGCTACCGGTGGTTCTGTCCTCGAAATCGCCCGTTATCAACCCCGATATCGAATCTGACCAGGCACATTTGCAACTGGGGATAAATCCACGCTGGAAACGTGAATAATCCCCCGGCAGATCCGAGCCCAGATCACGCCCTGATAAGCTAAACTCGCCGAGAATCAATACCAGACAGCAAACCTTCTGGAAAAACAGGGGGTCTTAGCGACTCCATCTCGCGACGCAAAAGTGGTTTACCCGGAACCCTCAAGCTAAAACAGTCATAATCGTTCCGAAAGGAGAACAGCCTGTACTAAACCGTGGCTGTAAATCCTACTTTAGCCTAGTACCTATTCGTACCTTGCGGGCAGCGTTGCTACGGGACCATGGACTTGGCTTGACGAAGAAGGGTAACCTAGCTGCGATGGTTGTCTTGTTGGTCGTCATTTCAGTGTCCTCTGTGTTCGCCACCAATCTGGCCGAGCTGAGGGTACGTTGGATACCTAGCATGTACCAGCAAGTTCCCGACCACGTGAACGTTCCAGTCTACTGCGAGCAAGGTCACTACCTCGCGGATCATCAGTGCGTTTCAACATGCCCACAAGGATTTGCTCCCGGACACTGGATTATTGCGAGTCCTCCTGCAAGCTTCTCCGGAAGCCCCTGCATGACCAACGATGGTCGGCCCGTGTCAATATACGACCTTGCAGGGATGCAAGTGTCAGCCGATGGCGGAACGACACTTTACTGGATCATTTCAGATGTGCCGCTCTCCAAGATGCTTGTGGCGGATTCCGCGAACCGAGGATACTGGTCACTACAAGTGTCCCAACTGGTCCTAAACGCACTTCCAACGATAGGATCAATCCCCCCCGTCCGAACGGAAATCGCCACCGTAGGCGACCAAGTAGCCACATTCAAAATTCTCCATATCGACCCTTCGAGCACGACAGGGAATCACTCGGATCCATACCCGCTCGCCCGGTGTTGCACGACGATCACCATCCACGTGGGCGACGAGGTTGGAGTCTTGTGTGAAGGCCTATCAGAGAAAGTTGCCCAGATCGACTTCCCGGATCAAAAATTGAAGTTCATCGTTCAAACTGTTTCACATAGCGGTTGTCCGATCTGTCTCTCAGGAGACACAGTCATTGACACGCTGCAGGGCTCAGTGAACGTGAAAGATTTGACCGTGGGAATGTCAGTCTGGACACTAGATCAGCAAGGAGAAAGGGTGAGTGCTCCAGCAATACGTGTCAGCATGACGCCTGTCCCACTCACGCATGTGATGGTGCACTTGATACTCGACGACGGGAGACAGCTGTATGCTTCGCCTAGACATCCAACGACCGATGGAAGAACACTTGGTGACCTAAGGGCCGGTGATCCACTGGACGGTTCTCACGTCATGGTTGCACAACTGGTTCCTTACAACCAATCGTACACATACGACCTGCTGCCTGCTGGCGATACGGGATTCTATTGGGCGAACGGAATCCTAGTAGCCAGCACGCTAAAATGACGAGGAGCCCAATGTCATCTGTTCTAGTTTTCCTCGATTCTCAGTTTTCCTTCGCTGGCTGACACTTCAGTGGTTCATGGGAGCTATTTCCGTCGCGAGGTATCCAGGGTGGTGGTTCGGGGTTTCTTCCAGATCAACGTCCCATTCTACTATGTATCGTAGGCCGTTCCGTGTTTTCTTTGTTGCCATTATTGTTCCGATCTTGCGTTCTGCTACAAGTCGTGGGGTCTTGACCCATATCCTGTCGCCCGGTTTGAGTTTTTCCATCAAGTCACCTCCCGAAATCCGGTATGGCTTGCGCTTCCAAGAATATTCTGTTAGGAATTGATTTGGTATATAACATTTTATACACTGGATCAGAGATTCCAAGACCCCCACGTTCTTGGCAATGTCCTCCACATGTCAATCGATGTTTCCTCCCACGTTTCTGCCAAGGTGGTAACACCTTAAGTCGTTACCTTTGTAAAGCTGGTTCTGCAGGGTTCGGAAATAGGGATGATGTTTCGGGCCGCCTTGATAACTACCGATACCGAACCTTGGCGATATCAACGGCCTAGGTTCTTGGCCGAATGAGGGCGGCTTTAATGAAAGGGTCTCGTTGGGACGAGCGTGTCGAGCGGTTGCTCAGCGGTGGTGCGACTTCCCTCAACGGCTGTGACAAGGCGGACGGCTCAATATTGCCTCTGACCCATTCTGGCAAGATCACAGCTCTCAACAATTCTTGCACTGACACGCCTCTGTCCCTCGCTTCCGTGGATATTATTTGGTAGGATTCCTCCCGAATGGATAGCATGAATTTGGCGATGACTGATGACCTCCGCCTTTTCCCTGGCTGGTCGTGTAGGTATATAACAATTTATACACGCCCACGACCGGTTGATGTCCTTGTTTCGATCGTCTAGAGAACTTTCATCGGTTCGCCTCTTCTATACGCTCTGAAGGGCTGGTCGAGAATCGCGTAGCCGTGGTAACCGATTAGCGTCTCCAAATGCTTGGTATCGGTTAGCTTCGAAACATTGTATCCGCAGAGGATTGTCATGTTCTCCTTCACTCTGCGCCCGATGTTCTGCTCCAATTCCATGAGCCCCCTCGCTAATCCATTTTGTAAGAACCAAGAGTAGTCTTCCACCGCGATTCTGGTGGGAAGATTGGTATCGTTTGATGCGTGGACCTCGGCCATCCAACCCCTTATCTTCTTGATCGCTTCGGGCTTACCTAGATCAGAGACATCTTTTTGCACCAAATTGTTCACGGATTCGAACGCTGAAGGTTTCACGGAGAATAGCCCCTTTGAGGCTTTGCCAGTTGCGCCCGGATCGAAGAATTCTGACAAGACCATGTCGAGGAATGTCTCTTCCTCCCAGAGGAATATAGCGTGCTCGTTTTTCGGCATATGTCGAACTCGTGATTCGAGCGTTTCCGCTTCGTGAATCTCACTCAGCATCTGGTTGATTCTCTCCGCTTTTGAGGTGAGGGGGGAGAAGTTGAGGACGTCCAGAGTCTTCGTCAACATTTTGTCCCTATAGCTATGGGCTTCGTCCAGCTTGGTTATCCGGCGGCCACTCCTTCCGTCCTTGTCTATTATCAGAGCGTCTCCTTCGATCCTCACCGTAAGATCCTCGTCAGCCCGGAATGGAAAGGTGCTGTCTTCGACTAGATCCTTGGCGAGGTATATGGTGTGTCGTGGGCCGACGCGGTGGATCTTTGCTTCTGCATGAGTAACCATCTCTTATCAACTATGAAGGAGGCGGTCGAGGACTCATTGCGCTCTCAACCGTCGTCGTATAGGTGGTGGGGGTCGTTCTTTTATATTCTGCGAGGCCGAGTCTGCTACGAGAATTATCCTCAAGCGTTTGCCGATTGGCCCAAAAACTCGCTGAGCGAAGACCCGTGAGGAAAAGGCACACGGGTGCCCGTGAAGGGAAACGGGTGTCTCTGCCCGTGGGGTCGACGACACGAAAGACCGCGGAGGTCCCTGTCGGCGAGCCTCCTCGTGATGATTCGTTCTCAATAGTGGGGATCGGTGCTTCTGCAGGAGGGCTCGAAGCCTTCACGCAGTTGCTCCAAGAGCTCCCCTCGGGCATTAACATGGCACTGGTACTGATACAGCACCTTGACCCAACCTACAAGAGTTTGTTGACCGAGCTTCTCTCCAGGACAACCAAGCTGGCGGTGGAAGAGGTTACTGACGGGACCCGGGTGAAGCCTGGACATGTCTATGTGATCCCGCCGAACACAACCATGACAATTTCCAAGCGTGTTCTGCACCTCACACCTCGCGTCGAGGTTGACCGTAAGCATACTCCCATCGACCGATTTCTGGAGTCCCTCGCTCAGGACCAGAAGGGCAGAGCGATCGGTATCATACTCTCCGGAACTTCTATCGATGGTATTCATGGGCTGAGGGCCATCAAGGATGAAGGGGGAATCACAATTGCCCAAGACGAGAAGTCGGCCAAATACTACGACCTTCCCCGGAGCGCAGTCGCGGCAGGCTGTGTCGACCTAATCCTCCGGCCACAGGACATCGCGCAAGAGCTTGTCAAACTGAGCCAGCATCCCTACGTGCCTTACCTGGAAACTGAAACGGCGGAGAAACTGCTGCCGCAGAGCGACCTCGACAAGATATTCGGTCTACTTCGAAAAGCGACCGGGGTCGACTTTGCAGACTACAAACATGCGACCATAAAGAGAAGGATCCTGAGACGAATGCTGATCCTCAAGACGAACAAGATGAGGGATTACTTGAACAATCTAAAGACAAACCCGGGCGAACTGAGTTCCTTGTTCCAGGACATTCTAATCAATGTGACCGGATTCTTCCGCGAGCCTCAAACCTTCGATGCGATGAAACAGGAAGTATTTCCCAACATTATGAAGAAAAGGTCAGCTGACGACCCCATCAGGATATGGATTCCAGGCTGCTCGACCGGAGAAGAAGTCTACTCACTAGCTATCTGCCTCGTGGAGTACCTGGACCATTCCTCGGTCCACCCGCCGATCCAGACCTTTGCAACCGATGTCAATGAGACCGTGTTGGAGAAGGCTCGGGACGGCGTTTACGCCGCATCCGCTTCGATATCGGCCGAACGTCTACGACGTTTTTTCGTCAAAACGAATGGTTCCTACCAGGTAAACAAGTCGATTCGCCGGATGTGCGTCTTCGCCAAGCAGGACGTCACGGCGGACCCGCCGTTTTCGAAGCTTGACCTGATCATCTGCCGGAACCTGCTGATCTATCTCGGGCCAGCTTTGCAAAAGAAGCTGCTCCCAATCTTCCACTACTCGCTCAAGCCTACAGGGTTCCTTGTCTTGGGGGACTTCGAGACTGTAGGTGAGTTCGACAACATCTTCAAGGTAGCTAACAAGCGCTTCAAGATCTATTCCAAGAGACCCGTGGTCACCCGTAAGCCCCTTGATTTTTCGACAACGTATATTGCTGAAAGGCAAGTTGGCAAGCCGGCAGTCAATCGACCAGCTGAGAGACAGGTCCCGGAACCGGAAATTTTCAAGGAGGCGGAGCGGATCTTGCTGACAAAGTACACGCCGGCCAGCGTCATCGTAAACAGTGAGCTGGAGATTATCCAGTTTCGGGGACGCACAGGTTCCTTCCTCGAGCCTGCACCCGGGAAAGCCAGTCTCAACGTTCTGAAGATGGCCCGCGAGGGCATGATGACGGACCTCAGAAACGCGCTAGATAGAGCGAAAAAGAGCGGCGAGACAGTTAGGAAGGAAGCGATCGCGATCAGGTCCGATGGGAAGTACTTAGATGTGAACCTAGAGGTGGTGCCGCTGAAGACTAATCGAGCTCATCCCTGTTTTCTCGTGGCGTTCGAGGAAGTTTTGCAAAAGCCCGCTTCTCCAGTGGCGTTGGGAAGAGCTGGAGGCGAGAAGAGTAAGAAAGAGAAGAGGGCGGAAGATCTCAAGCTTGTCAGGCTCCAGCAGGAACTCTCTGCGACCAAGGACTATCTCCAGTCAATCATCGAGGACAAGGAGGCGGCCAATGAGGAGCTGAAGGCTGCTAATGAGGAGATACAGTCTAGCAACGAGGAGTTGCAGAGCACCAACGAGGAGCTTGAAACGGCCAAGGAGGAGCTTCAGTCAACGAACGAAGAGCTGACCACTGTTAACGAAGAGCTTCAGAACAGAAACCTTGAGCTGACGCAGGTCAACAATGATATGACAAACCTCAACGCGAGTGCGAACGTGCCGGTCCTCATGATGGGAAGTGATCTGCGATTGCGTCGCTGGGGCCCGCTTGCCGATAAACTGTTCAATTTGAAACCCAGCGATCTCGGCAGACCCATCTTTGACGTCAACCTTGGTTTCGAGATACTGGATCTCAAAGAGACAATAAACGAGGTAGTCGACAACGTCATCAGCAAGGAGATAGAGGCCAAGGGTCCGCAGGGGCGCTGGTTTCTGGTTCGGATAGGACCATACCGGACCGCGGATAACAGGATCGAGGGAGCAGTCTTGGCCTTTGTCGATATCGACCGTTTGAAACAGGGTGAGGCGAAGCTTAGGGCACGTTCTGAACACTTGGAGGACTTGGTTGAGGAGAGATCTAGGATGCTAAGTAACACGACCCGGTTGGCGGCTATTGGAGAGACGGCAGGGATGGTGGGCCATGATCTCCGAAACCCCCTACAGACAATAATCAACACGATTCATCTGGCGAAGGAAGCCATGAAAGCGAATTCAGCGTCGACGCCGGAGAAGGACCCTCGTGTTGCGAGTGCGTTGGAAACGATCCGGGAGCAGGCTGACTTCATGAACAAGATCGTGTCCGACCTGCAAGACTATGCGAAACAGGCGAAACCGACCTTTGTTCAGTATGACATGCAGAGGCTAATCAATGACTCTCTCTCCTCAATCCCGGTACCCAAGTCCGTGGAAGTCTCATCCAGCGTCGAGACCAACTTTCCGAAACTGAGCGTCGACCCAGGCTTGCTTCGCCGGGCTTTCACCAACATCATCACCAATGCTCTGCAAGCGATGCCTGACGGTGGAAAACTGAAGATTAGAGCGTGGACGAGTCAGAACATTGCCGCGGTAAGCTTCGAGGACACGGGGATTGGTATTCCGGAGGATGCCAAAGCCAAGATGTTCAGCCCGCTCTTCACGACGAGGGAGAAGGGTGTGGGACTCGGGCTGGCCGTGACCAAGCGTCTGATTGAATCGCACAAGGGCGAGATCAAGGTCTTTTCCAAAGTGGGTGAGGGAACGACTTTGACGGTTGAATTACCGCTTGACATGAGGAGGTGAGCATCTGGGATGGCAAAGAATATTCTGATCGTTGATGATGATCGGGGGATTCTGAAGAGCTTCAAAGATATTCTAGAGCCGGAGGGTTACAGTGTCGATACTGCGGAGACTGCGCTAGAAGCGGTTGAGAGGTGCAAGGCTCGGCCGTACAACCTTGCGATTATTGATATCAAGCTACGGGATGTTGACGGGACGGATTTGTTGGCTCGGGTCCACGAGATTCTTCCACGGGCGAGGAAGATCATGATCACCGGATATCCGTCTCTCGAGAACGCGGTTGATTCAGTGAACTTGCAAGCGGACGCGTATATCATCAAGCCGGTAAACCCGCAAACCTTCCTCAAGGTGGTCGCGGAGAACCTAGACAAGCAACTGGAGGCAGAGCGGATGGCCGAGGACAAGGTGGTCGGCTGGGTAGAGTCTCGATACGAGGAGACTAGACGGAACAGGAGTAAGCGCAAGCCTATGGGGCCAGAGCTACTGCCGAACGCCGAGGAATAGAGAACCGCGCCTTAGAACGGATTGAAAATCAGCGGAGGGATATCACAGAACGGAAATAGTCAGTTGAAAACCACTTTTTGGAATAAGTTTCTGGAAATGCTCTTGAAATCCGGTTCTGGAAACCGCGTTCTCGAAACCAGATACCGATGAATTCAATCGACCCCTGGATCCTACTCAAGTCTCGAGACCCCCAAAGAAAAAAGCGATCAAACGAACAAGAACCTACGGTCTTACACGTAGATGTTTGATTTGCCTAGTTTGTCGATGTCGAAGCCGAGTCGTCCAACCATGTACTTGAAAACGTCCCTTCCAACCTCTGTCGCCTTCGCCGGGTCTACTTGGTCCTTCCGGAACCTAGACAGTAGACTAACAGAGATATCAGTCAACGCAGCTATGAGCGTAACAACTTCTTCCACGGAGACCTGTTTCCGGTCCTCGAACACGTTCTTCTTGATGAACTCCAGGACCATAGCCGCATACTTCGCCATACCGTCGCCACCCTCCTCCATATCAGAGAGCGCAGAACCTGAATCAGACATAGATTGAAGGAGACGTTGGCCCGCTAATAAGAACCACTACAGCTGATCATTCTTTCCTATTTTCCGATTAAAGTGGAGAGGTGTCAAAACGGAGGCTAAAGTGGCGTTCTGGATTTCTACCGTTGGTTGGAAATGTGTTGTTTCGGTAACCCGGTGCTTAGCTTTGTGAGGCTGAGGTTGAACCTGTCCGTGTCTTCGGGCGAAGTGAGTAGAACGCTATTGTTCCGCCAACGCCTAAGGTAGCAGCGACAAGTGCGAGTTCTATCCACGTGTTTGTCGCGGTGCCAGGCGATGTTGTGACCGTGTAGCTGAAGTGGGTGCCGTTGTTGTTGTTGACGTCCTTGTTGCTGTTGCCGTCGAAGGCCACGATGTAGTATTCCACGTGACCTCCGTTGTATTGTGGAGGTATGTGCGCTGTGGCTACGTGGCTTGTCGAATTGTAGGACGCCACAACGGTAGTGTTAGCTGCCTTCCAATTGTCGGTCGTGTAAACCAGAGTCACGTTCAGCACTCCGCTATTTCCGGCCGTGACCGTCGTTGTTACCGTGACTTGGTCACTGGGTCCCGGAGAAGAAGGAGAGATACTAGGTGTGCTAATCGTCGGCCCAGGTGGCGGCGCAACGACGATAGCGACAGCTGGGAGTAGTAATAGTAGTGAGAGGACAAATGTCACATTCCTTGTGAAAGACGACATCCGTTTTCATAACATGTCTAGGGATACTGGAACATACCTCTCTTGTAACCACTAGGCACTGACGAATGACATTCTAAGCGGCTGCAAAGTCTCGTTGTGTTTGCACAGTATTGAGCCGGGCAGTGTCCAGCCCGAAACTTTCCCGTGGTCAACCGAGCACTAGAGTCAGACCGTAGCCGAGAAGAAACCCTAGTGCCGGGGAGATAACCCAGCTTGCAATGATGAGGAAAACGTTCCTGGAATTCATGACTCGCATTTTGCTTGCTAAGCCAGACCCTATGATTCCAGAGGAAACTGTCTCGGTAGTGGACAGTGGAACTCCGAGCTGATTGGCCAGTTCGACAGTCCCTGCGCCAAGTAGCTGGGAATAGAATGCGTTAGGGTACCTGAGGCTATAGATTCCCTCCGTTAGTCTTCGTAGAGCTCCTCGACCAAGAACAAACACTCCGAGAACGCTCCCAATGCCGACTGCAACGGTTGCGATCTGTGGCTGGTTGGAAGGTACTCCGGCGATAAGTCCGAGAGCGTTGCTACCGGTGACGTATGCTGAGAGGAACGCCATTATTACCAGCCCGATTTTGAGCAGTGAGAGTTTCACCCAGAGGTTTCTGACGCTGTACCGGTCGTCGAGTCTAACAAGGAACAGCCCGAGAGCGGTCGCCAGTATAGGCGCGCTCACCCAGAAAATCAGTATGAGAATTAGATAGTCGGTTTGTTGCAGGGTCCCGATGGCGAAGCTTACCCCCAGGATTGTCCCGGTTAGCGACTTTGATAGAGAGAGGGGGATTCTTGTGAGTTCTCCGCCGATGAAGATGAGTAGCGTTGCTAGGAGTATCGAGAAGATTTCAGTGCTGGTTTCGGTTGGGAGGAAGGCTTGTCTGACTCTGAAGAGCTTGGGACCTTCGATCAACAATCCTAGTAGATAGCCTGCGACGGCGATCAGGATTCCCGACCGTCTGTTGATCATTCTGCTACCGATGATCGTCCCACAGCATGCCGAGAGATTGTTCCCACTTACAACTGCTCCCAGAAGCCCCGCTATGACAAGGGAGAGGGCGTCTAGGGAGAGGTTCAAGCTTTGTTTTCCTAAGCGCCAAGACCCTTCATTATCACGATGACCAGGTCCGACGCGTCCTCGCAACGATCGAGGATATCATCAGCCTCGATCGTGGTCTCGATGTAGTTGTGGAAGGAGGCGTAGTCAAGCACTTCCCAGGACCCATAGATCTCGTCGAGCATATTGTCCTTAACATCGTCTCCCTGTTCTTCCAGCCGCTCAATCTGTTTAGCCAATTCAAGTGATTGTTTCATGTCCGAGCCTGCAATGTTGAAGAGTTTCCGGAGCATCTGGAGCTGCATAAGTCCGATCTCGATCAGGCGAACCTGGTCTTTGCGGATGATCGCGTCGAATTCCTTAGCCTCCCGCAACGGTCTCTTCGTCACTCTTCTGATCTGCCGTGACAAGGCATGAGCTCTGTCAAGAACACCGTCCACAGAGTCAGCCAATCTCTCGAACTCTCTCATAAGAATCGCAGAAATGGAGCCTTTCCCAAACATTTCCTCCAGCGACTGAACTATCTTGTCACCCTGTTTCTCCAAAACACTAATCCTGTTAGTGCACGTTTCAATGTCAGAGAGCCCGTTAGGTGAGTTGGTAAGTATCTTGATTAGAAGATGAAGCGACTCCTCGCCGAAGCTTGCGAGCTCGTCGATTCGGATGAAAGCGTCCCTCTCGCCCAGCTGGAAGAAGCCCTTGACTCGACGAATCACCTGGTTCATAACATTCATTCTCCGCTGGGAAAGAGAGATGTTAGCCTCTAACGACTCTGACAGTTCAGCCTGAAGGACTAGAAAAGAATGATGTATCCTCCATCTTGACACCACCCTCGCCAGGATTGGCTTAGAGACGAAGCAGTAGAATCAGATTCGCAATAGCCAGGTCGATTATTGTCAACGGTATGGATCTCTTTGCAAACCGGGCGAAGGTCAACCGTTGTTTCGGCTTGTTTAGAATGTTCAGCGCGACAATGTTGGAAGCGGTACCAACTGGCGTGGCCATTCCTCCCATCCCAGTTCCGACAGCAAGCGCCCACGCAAGTGGGGCGATGGGCACGCCGGGCGTGTTGGCCATAGCCGCGATGACAGGTATGAAGACCGTGGCCAAGGGTACATTGTCCACGACTTGTGATATGACCGCGGCGACCCATAGAACGAGAGTTACGGAAAGCGCGAGGTTTCCTCCTGAGACTTGGATCATTTCGCTTCCGAGCATTGAGAGAACTCCCGTCTTTCCGAGGGCAGCGACGAGTATGAAGAGCCCCCCAAAAAAGAAGAATATCTGCCAATCTATGCGAGCGAGAACATGCTGGACCTCGTTCGACCGGGACGACTCATAAACAAGTATTAGGAATGCAGGGAGAAGAGTTGCGAGAGCCGCTGAGACCCCGAGAACAGTATGAACCACCAGGAAGCTGACAGCCAGGACCAGAGATACGAGGCTGACCCTTAGCAGCCCGCGATCCTTCACCGCCTCGGACGGGCTTCGCAAGTCGAGCACCGGTTTCTGCCGATGACGTCTCATCGCGTCCCGATGGAGAAAATTCCGGTTCTTCAAGTAGAGCAAGCCACCGTTCACGGCAATGGCGGCCAACGCGATAGGCGCAGTGTTCTGGAGAAACTGGTTGAAGGTGAGTCCTAGAGAGGACCCGATAATGATGTTTGTTGGATCTCCTACCATGGTGGCTATGCCGCCTATGTTTGCGGCGAGAACCTCGGCAATAACGAAAGGCACCGGGTCGATCTCCAGTCCCTCAAACACTTCGACGGTGAGCGGAACGATGAAGAGCGCAACAGTCACGATGTCGAGCAGGGAAGCCATTCCGGCGGTCATGAGAGGTAGAAGGACGTACATGCGGATAGGATGGGCGTCCACTGATCTAGCAAGATGGAGTCCCATCCACTCGAAGAATCCTGCCTCGCGAAGCGATGATGCGATAATGAACATCCCCAGTAAGACGCCCAGAGCTTGCCAGTTGATCGCTGAAGCGAGGTCCGATTCGGTGAGAACGCCGGTCCCCACCATCAGGGTTGCGCCGAGAACGGCAGCGGAGGGTTTGTGGAACTTGTCTGAGAGGATGAGGATGTAGGTGCCGATGAAGATTCCGATAACTATGACGCCTACTGGCGTGGAGAGAACCAAATTCCTCTGCGGCTAAAGCCTATTTCGTAAAAAAGCCTCGCTCAGGATTATGGCAGCGAAATGCGCTCGGGTCCTGCTACAACATCTTCGATTCAAATATCCCTGCTGACTCGAAGATGTTCCGATTCGAAGAGAATTGAAAGACAATCCGGGATTGACAGGAGAGTCATGGGCGATAAAGTTCTCGGAATTCCGCTAGGTCGTTCAGGGCTTGGTTGTCAAGAGTTTTTTCGGCCGCGTCGTCTGGCGGACGTAGGGGCTTGTCAAAGTTTCCAGATTTCAAGTTCTTGACCAGATGAGCGAACTCGTGAGCCAGAGTTAGGAGAGGCTCGCGCGATGCCTTGAAGACCGTGATTAGAAACTCGTTATGACCGTCCTTTTCGCGATACGAGAGTAGCCCCTCATAGTAGCCTGCCCTCCTACCTTTGAGTGGGGGAGGAGGTCCAGAACTGTACTCGACAAACAACTGATTCCTATCCACACGGTACTTCTCGCATAGGAACAGTACGAAATCGGCGAATTGGTCCGGGTATTCCTTTCCTTCCATCAATGGTCACTTCAATTCAGAACCCGTTCAGAAGCTGCACGCCCGACCTGTTAGTCGACAGGCGTCCTATACTAGTTTCCCGTCTACGAACGGAATTTCACATAAACAATTTCCACAAACACAAGGGTCTCGGATATGTTACAAGAAAAACTCGCGCATTTCAACCCCTGATCTCGAATCTGAGATTAGGGTACCATATTCTCCGAGAATCGTTCGGGAATCGTTGAAGATTTCCCGACTTTTCGCCCCGCCATCCAAACCCGGATTGTGCCCTGATCAGCCTGTCTCGCCCGGAATCAATGCCAGACAGGAAATCTCCTCTAGAAAAAAGGGGGGTATGTTTCAAGCATCTCTCGACGCAAGAGTGGTTTCCGCGGCGAGATCGAAGCACAGCCTGTAGCATAGTTTTTTATCAACAGCACAACAGCCCGAGGCATCATGCCCCATCACCGATACAAGCTACCCGACCTTCCATACGCGTACAACGCGCTTGTCCCAACAATATCTGAAGAGATAATGAAGTTGCACCACGACAAACACCACCTCGCCTACGTGAACGGCGCCAACGCTGCCCTAGACAAGCTCCAGAAAGCCCGCGAGACCGGCTTCGCCGGCGTCGATGTCAAAGGGATCGAGCGAGACCTCGCCTTCCACGGTTCAGGCCACACCATGCACAGCACCTTCTGGCCCAACATGAAACCGAACGGCGGAGGAAAACCAGGTGGAAAAATAGCTGACCAGATCAACACCGACTTCGGAAAGTTCGAATCGTTCAAGGAACAGTTCAGCACCGCCGCCAAACAAGTCGAAGGCAGCGGCTGGGCCGTCCTAGCCTACGAACCATGGACACAACAATTGATCACCCTCCAAGCCGAGAAACACAACGACCTAACGGTCCAAGGAGTAGTCCCGATCCTCGTCCTCGATGTCTGGGAACACGCCTACTACCTACAATACAAGAACGACCGCGCAGCCTACGTAGACGCCTGGTGGAACGCTGTCAACTGGGACGATGTCGAGAAAAGGCTAGAAAAGGCCAGACGTTAACTCCTCCAAGTCCTCCTCCTCTTCCTTTTTCTTCGCCACAACCACAGGCTTCACTATCCTCTTCTCGATCTTTACCTTCGACGCGGGCAGCGGCTTCCCGTGCCCTGGACAAATAATCTCCGGGCCCAAATCCAACACTCGTTTTACGCTCGCCTCGGTCTGAGAGATACTCTCCATTAGCAATGGCTCCACAAGTCGGCCTCGTCGAGCCCGCAAGAGATCGCCGACAATAGCCACACTAGGCTGGTTGAGAAAGAGCGTAACTGAACCTTTCGTGTGTCCTGGCGTCCAGACCACAGACCCGTCCAAACCCACCCCGTCCAAAACCGACTCTTCATCAGCGGCCAGATCCACGTGCGCGGTCTGGAACTTGATTATGCGAAACAGCTTTAACGACCAGTATTCAAGCGTCGTCAGCTTTCTCATCATCCTTCCATAGAGGCTCCAAGCTCTCGGAGCTGATATCACCAGCGTCCCAGCCGCATAGGGCTTCTCGAAGGGATGAGAAGCCAGCTTAGCCCCGGTCTGCTTCTTCAAAGCGGCCGCACTCCCAATATGATCCAAGTGCCGGTGTGTCAACAATACAAGTTTCAAGTCAGAGGGTTTCTTTCCCAGCTTGGCGATGGCTTTGAGAGTTCCGTTCTCGCTACCGGGCAGTCCGCTGTCTACTAACACCAGACCTTTAGAAGCTTCAACGAGGTATGTGTTAGCCGCTCTGGCTGGAACCCTGTAAACCCCCTCTGCAATCTTGCGCATTACAGCTACATCCTTTCCCTGCAGTTCGAAACCATTGCCTTCCCTCTAGAATCCGTTCGCAGCACGTCCTCCCCAGCTTTCACGCTTGACCTATCCTAAGCTGATTTAAGAATGGTGAACCGATGGAAGGAGATCCACGGTCCTCTTCCACGTCGAACGGGCCCTATTGACTAGCGAGTATTGAGTTTCTCTATTTCCTCGACCTGCTGGAGAATCTCCGCTATGGAACAAGGCATTAGATCAGGCCTCCTCATGTAGGCAGCCGCGGTACCATTCGCGAAAACTAGCCGTTCTCTATGTTCCAGTCCAATACCCTGAGCAAAAATGTCCCCCGCGTTCCATGCATCCCCCGCGCCAGTCACCTTCACCGGAGCTGTACTGGCACACAAGACTCGTTCTCTCTGGCCATTGATGAAAGTTGCTGAGAAACCTGTGGTGTGAAGATCGACCCGGACCCCGAGCATGCTGAAGACGCTCGCGGCTTCAAAGAGAGGGTTCGCATCTTCGCCTTCAATCCCGCCTGTCTCCTTTCTGACATCAGCCGCCAACTGCTGCAACTCGTTCTCGTTAACGCTCAAGACATCTACCAATCCCTGGGTGAGAACCCTCTCGTTAAGCCCAGGAATCTGACTCACCTTCGAGGTCGGGTCTCCAGGGTCGAAGAACGTCACGGCTTTCCCCTCGTTCTTCGCGGTCTGAAACACTTGTTCAGCTAGCTCTGTCCCCTTCAGGTTTTGGTTCCAATTGAAAACACAGACGAAATCAGCTTCCCGAATCAGTTGCATATCATTCTCGTCCAATTTCTCTGGGCCGAAACTCGACAGGGACCCGGGATCGCTCGCCATAATGTTGACTCGTCTGCCTGAGTGCTCCGCCTCGAAGGCGAGAGTCCTCGAAAGCGTTCCCTTACTGGTAACATGAGAGAGGTCTACCCCCTTCAGAAAATGACCCAAAGCCGTCTTCCCGAACTCGTCTGTCTCGATAATCGGAACCACGTTGACCTCTAGGCTAGAGAGCTGGGAAGAAAAGTTGGACGCGTTCCCACCCCTCCCGACCAGGTGCGTCCAGCCAAGGAGGTTCCCCCCTCCCCTTCCGGCCACATCAATCATTGCACTAGCCATCTCGTCGAGTTTGCCTGGAAAAGCGAGAACGTAGTCCAGATAGAAGTCGGGCATCGCAACAACCTTGAAGCCAGGCTTCTTCGCCAGTTTTTCCTTCAACGTAGATGCGAGTCGTGACACCTATCCGCCACCAGAACCAGTGATATTTTCCTACTATTAGTTGATAAGGCTGGGCTAGAGGAAAGGAATAGAACCGGCCTAGTCGAATGTCGCAGAGACAAGAACGCGCCATAACCCGGCGCAAGATCCAACAACTCGCATTACGAATCTATCATACCGCAAGGTTCGATACCGAGACCATCCGCGAGCTCAAGGAGGACAGAACCGCGACCGGGCAGGCCGTCGCAGTCTTACTCCTCGTCGGACTATCATACGGACTCGGATTCAGCATCTTCAACGGGTTTCAACACAGCTCGTTATCACTTGACTATTTGATCTCAAACACCTTGGCCAACATGATCATCACTGACTTCGCCGCCTTCATCTGGTCAGCAACAGTCTTCCTAGTCGGAACAAAACTGTTCCAAGGCAAAACAGGCTACTGGCAACTCGCCCGACCCTTATTCTTCTCCACAGCCCCAGGCATCTTCTTCATCCTTATCGCAATACCATTCTCACCCGTCATAGTAACAACAGCTGTCGTTGCCGCGGCATGGATCGTATCGGGAGAATTCGTCGCCTTGAAGAGTGCGATGGGTTTCAACACGCAACGAACGCTATTGACATCGGTTGTGGGACTGCTAATCCTCGCTTTCATTCAGATGACGATCTAGCACCACGGACGTTCCGAATTTAGCACGGTTCCATCATTACGGAGAAACTATCAGCATGATCCTACACATACGTCTTCCCAAGGTAACACGAAGGCGACAGAGAGCTATTTTCCCATGAGTTGATAAGTGCGGGAACAGCAGAAGGACGGGAAAAATGAACCTGAAATGATGACCTGGCCATTTGCTACCAGACAAGACCTCAACCTCAAAAGGATGTTATCCCGAATGTTAAAGGCAGCACGACTCGACGGTGATACCTTCAGAGAACTAAGAGATGATGCAAGCACCACTGTTCAGTCGGTCTCTCTTGTAGCGATAATCGGGCTATGCTACGGTGGAGGCTTGGGCTTCTTTGGCTTTTTCGTCGCCGGAATATCTCTCCTTGACACTTTCACAATCATCCTGATAGGTTTGTTCTCTGCCGTCATCATCGCATTTGTCTGGTCAGGCACAACCTTCCTGATCGTCACGAAACTCTTCCGGGGAACAATTGGCTACTGGGGGCTCGCGCGTCCCTTTTTCTTCTCATGGGCACCAGGCCTTCTGTTCATCCTAATGTCTAGTCCAATCCCCATAATTTCCGAAATCATCCGGGCCGCGGGAACCGCTTGGATAGGGGTAGCCAGTGTGTTTGCAGTCAAGCACGCTGCAGGATTTAGCGTTCAGCAGAGCATGCTAACGTTCATCGTCAGCGTATTGGTCCTAATCTTCATCCAGTCCCTCGTTCCAGTGAATTGACTTAACACGATTCTTGTGTGAACACGCGATCCCCCGGGCTAGGAACTTTGAACCGGAAAAAATTGATGATCGTGCCTATTTGCTAAGCTGAGGAGAACCGGTAGCTCTTAGAGCCGAAGCCTTATACTTACTGAAAATCTCCATGGCGGGATCTTTAGTCATATCATGGTCCTTGTAGAGATGGTCCTGCAGTTCGTAATAGGTTGCGAATGTTCTCTCGATACCCTTCACCGCACAAACAAAGCAGAGAATCTTATCCTGAACCAATCCCCAGACACGATTCCTGATCGACTGAATCACTTCCAGGCACCTGGATAAAAAGAGACTCTATCAAAATCCAAAATGAGAAGTTAACTACGTCGCGCTACCGTGGAAACCGAGCGAAGAAAGTTGACCGACAAGTCTGGAGGCTTCATCAAAGACCCAATTCATGGCTACGTCAGGATCAGCCAGACTGAGAGATCAGTGATCGACACTGAGCCTCTTCAAAGACTCAGGCGCATACGCCAACTCGCCGGTTCAGAATTCGTCTACCCAGCCGCAAACCACACACGGTTCGAGCACGCCATAGGCGCGATGCACCTAGCGGGCGCTCTGTCAGAGACACTGCCGATAGATCTATCTCAGCACCAGCAGAGACAACTGCGCCTGGCGGCACTACTTCATGACATTGGACACGGCCCCTTTTCACATGTGTTCGAGCCGCTAATGGCAAAGTACCTAGGCAAGAGCCACGAGGACTTTGTGCCATGGCTTGTGAGCGAGACTGAAATAGCCGAAAGGCTTGAGGCCGCAGGATTCAACGCGAAGACTTTGGGTCGATTGGCGATTGGAAAACTGAGGGATAAGAAGCGCCCATACCTGGACCAGATAATTAGTGGTGGCGTCGACGTCGACAAGATGGACTACATTGTCAGGGACTCCTTTCACACGGGAGCCGGATACGGCTCGATCGACGTTCATCGCCTCCTATACACGATGGACATCATAGACGGCAATCTTTCAGTTGATGGAACAGCCGTAGCAACGCTCGAGAGCTTCCTCCTTGCACGATTCGAATCTTTTCGGACCATTTATTTCCACAGGGCATCTAGAGCGATTCAAATAATGATAGTCAAAGCCCTGGAGGCGGCAAGAAATGAGCTCCACTTATTGGACTTTGATGGACCCGAAGATTACCTCAAACTTGATGATTACAAGGTATGGACACAGCTAAAGGAGTGTAAGAAGTCCAAGAAAATCATGAATGACCTGGAAGCTAGAAGGCTCCTAAAATGCGCATACGAACGGACCCTATTTTCCAGAGAAGCGCTCGCTTCCAACGTGTTTTCAAACGAACGAGTTCGAGCAGATATTGAAAGACAGATTGCCCGGAAGGCGAGGATTTCAGAAGAGGACGTGATCATCGACGTGCCTACCTTACCATCGGTCCCTTACCAGCAAACTGCAGATATGCAGCCCATGGATGTACCCGTCTTCAAGCGCGTTCCTTCGGGAAAGAAACAGATCGTTCCTTTAGCCGAGGTTTCGAGGATAGTCGGAGTTCTCCAGACGTTCATGAAACTAGTAAGAGTCTACACAGGAGAGGCCTACCGTTCTAGAGTCGAATTGGCAGCGCACCAGATTCTAGGAGACGCCCCAAGTTCACGAAAGACCTGTCGGTGATGCGGATTCGCGCGCCTAAATCCTGTCACTTCCTCGGAATTCTACAAGTTACATCAGCACTTTATTTCAACCCCTGAATTGACTTTGATATCCCGAGAAACCGTGGTGTCAATCCTGCCCAAGTTCATGCAAACACTTGACGATCTAATTTATCGAGAGCTGGAGAAGATGGCGAAACGGAGAGGAATAACGATCCAAGAATTGATCAGGGCGGTTATAGTACCGGAGTGGATCAACGGACACAATGGCGGGGACTCAAGGGATCCCCCCGCGAGCAAACTGAATAATTGGCGCTAGCTTCTACGATTGTACTGTTACAAAGAGGATAATGCTGGTCCAATTCATTGTCCTCTCAGTGAGTAAGATGTCGAAAAGTAAGCCAACGTTCTCGACTACTGTGCAAAACATTCTCTCAATGATTACCCGTAGGATGACGATTCGATGAGCGTTGAGAGATTGGATGATACTGTGGCGGCGATTACCTTCGCTGCTACAGTAATCACCATCGCACTAGGTTTCCTCCTCAATCTTTAGAGGAAGCTGAGTCGGTTCCTGGTCCAGACCTAGCCTTATCAAAAAGGCTCGCGTAGAGGCGCAGTGCCTCGCCTTCTGGGATCTTTGTGTTTATCGATACTATGCTCATCTTGTTGTAGATTGCCGCGACCCTCTCCGATAGGGCCCTCGCGGCGATCAGGTATTTCCCGCCGAGGAGAACAGATGAGGTCCCTGGTCCTCCCTCGCGCAACCCTGGGGTCGAGACCGCCAAAGTGCCAATTTTGATTGTATCTTCGTAGAAGAACGCCAAGACTGCGTTTTCCACCGGAAGGAGGCTCACCTTATGGACCGCGCCGTTCCTTTCCAGACTTGCTTCGAGCAAATCTCCTTCAATTCACTCCTTGTATTCTCCTGCTATAAAATTGAAGGAAACTGGGAAGTTGCTTCCAGACCAGCCTGTAAATTAGGGGAGAATTTTCTCGGCTAGGTAATGTAGCGATCCTTCCCTTCCTCGGGCTTCTCCTCGCCCTCCTTGGACTCTTCAACTTCCGGATGTCTGAAACGTTCCATCTTCTTGCGCATGTCCTCAATCTCGGTATCCAGCTCCTTCAAGTCTACTGGGATACTCACCAGACCGGTCAACATTTGAATGACAGCCCTCGCTGCCTCCAAATCCGGGTAAGCGCCTGTTGTCGCTCCCAAGAGGCCCGCACACGATAGATTGCGCTGCCGGCCTATTCCAAGAATCACGCCGGCAGCTCCTGTGACTGCGCCGCCCTTTGCAAGCTTTGCTCCCATTTTCCTCAAACGCTCTCCGAGTGCAGCTTCTCCAACAACAGCATATACGGCTCCGACGTCGTTTCCGGAGCGTGTCCCATATCCACCCATCGTGTAGACGGCCTTGCATCCGAATCGTTGGGCAAAGTCGAGAACAATGCTCGCGACCTCATATTGTCCCGTTACACTTGGCTGGGCGTCGCCTGTGAGGAGGATGACGTTGGGGTCTCGCTCGCCGTAGGCGTAGAATTCGTATCGCGGGAGAGAATATGTCCCGTCTTCTGAGATGTTGATGCCAAGGTTGCCGTCGGGAAACAGTAGGTAACTGGAGTATAGTTCGCCGATTTTCTTGGGTTTGAGTTTTTCGATGAAATAGTCGACCGCGACCTTTCCTACGTAGCCGAGACCAGGAAGGCCTTGAATCAGAACGGGTTCCTTTAGTTCG
>WNGP01000620.1_pt1 | contig 27816 bp, 25 predicted proteins | sample 5407671 | NCBI WGS metagenome assembly WNGP01 (sample SAMN13153381, study PRJNA577476) | soil metagenome | isolation source: 40 cm soil or saprolite under Garry oak tree replicate 2 | place: USA:California | collected 2016-06-15
CTGGGATGAGGTCGACGTCGCCGATCCCGCTGATTTCACGCTCGGGACGATGCCCGGGCGGTTTGCAGAGATCGGGGATCGGCACGCGGCCATGGACGATCACGCCGGGTCGTTGGAGAAGCTGCTCGAGCTATCGGCCCGCCAGGAGAAAGAAGGAATGGGCGACGCGCCCTGGCCGCCGCACTATCGCAAGCAACCGGGCGAGCCGCCGCGCGTGCAACCGTCGAAAGCCCGCCGGGGGGGCGGGGGGGGGGCGCGGATCCCGAAGTTTCCGTTGATCGAGGTTAGCCGCGGTAAAGACAAGAAGGAGGCCCTCGCCGGGTTGGCCAAATGGAAGAAGCGGCACCCGCGCGTCGCGACGCTCCTGGAGCCCGCCGATGTGCTGGTTGATCAGATGCGCGGCCGTTCGTCCGCGTGGTATCGGATCCGCCTGAATCTGCGGCACGTGCCAGAGAAACTCAGGCCTAGGCCCCGAACACCTTCTCCAGCTCGTAAGCCGGAGTGACTTCGAGCTGGTCGTAGCGGCAGTCTTTTGGCTTCTTGTCCGGTCGCCAGCGGAGCAACACTGGCGGGTGGCGAAAGCGGTCTCCCTCCATGTGGTCGTACTTCACTTCACACACCCGCTCGACGCGCAGCGGCTCCCACGACAGATCTTTGTCGGCGCTCCAGCGGCTTTGCCCGCCAGGCATCCGACTCGATTCGGCCTCGACCTCCGCCCACTTTCGCCAGGGGTGACGCTGTAGAGCGTCCTTGCGCAACGGCGCCAGCTCTTTCACGAGCTGCTTGCGCATCACCATCGGGAACGCCGACGTGACGCCCACATGCTGCAACGTCCCATCGTCGTCGTAGAGCCCGAGGAGCAGCGATCCGACGGCACCCTTGCCGCTCTTGTGCCAGCGGAATCCCGCCACGACGCAATCCGCCGTGCGCACGTGCTTGATCTTGAACATCGCGCGCTTGCCGGGCTGATAGGTGGCCCCGGCGGGCTTGGCGACCACGCCATCCAACCCCGCACCCTCGAAGCGTTGTAGCCAGTCGACAGCGAGGGCCGGGTCGCGTGTCATCGGCGTGAGGTGCAACGGGCGCCGGATCTTCTTGAACAACTTTTCCAGCCGGACCCGCCGCTCCCGCTGCGGCATGTCCATCACGTTCTTGCCGTCGATCGCAAGCAAATCGAACGCCACGAAGGCGGCGGGCGTTGCCTTCGCGAGCTTCTCTACCCGCGAGGCCGCTGGATGCAGCCGCATCTGGAGTCCGCCGAAATCGAGCCCGTGCTTCGTGGGCATGACGATTTCGCCGTCCACGACCACGCCGCTCGGCAACTGCTCGAGCAAGACCGCGTGCAGCTCGGGGAAGTATCGATCCAGCGGTCGCAGGTCTCGGCTCTGAATGTAGACGTCGTGCTTGCCGCGAAACACGATCGCGCGAAAGCCGTCCCACTTGGGTTCGAACAGGAAGTCGCCATCGCGCGGGACCTCCTCGGCGATTTTCGCGAGCATGGGTTCGATCGGAGGCGAAACGGCCACGCTGTAAACTAGCGGTGCTCATGTTTCATTTCTCAACCGGGGAGTGAGGCGCTCGTCAGCGGCGTTATTCGGGGTAGCTTTATAGCGGAATGACTCGATCAATTGCTTTTCTCTTGGCGCTTACGGCGTCAGGAGCCGGCGGGGCCACCGCGCAGACGGTCAAGCACTACACACCTGCGGACGTCCACTTTGTCGCCGGCATGATCGGTCACCACGCGCAGGCGATTCAGATGGCCAAATGGGCCCCGTCGCACGGTGCCAGTCCCGCGGTGCACGTCCTGTGCGAACGGATCGTCGTCGCCCAGACCGACGAGATCGCGTTTGCCCAGCGCTGGCTCCGCGAGCACGGGGAGTACGTGCCCCCCGCCGACCCGCGGGGTCACATCATGCCGGGCATGGACCAGCCGATGCTGATGCCGGGGATGCTGACCCCCGAACAGATGGCGCAGCTCGATGCCGGACGGGGCCCGGAGTTCGACCGACTATTTCTGACCTTCATGATCCAGCACCATCAGGGTGCGATCACGATGGTGCAGCAGCTCCTCGCGGTGCCGGGGGCCGCGCAGGACGGCCCGATCTTCCGGTTCGCGTCCGATGTCAACGCCGACCAGACCACCGAAATCAATCGTATGACCCTCATGCTCGAGGACCTCAAACGGAGCTCTCAGTGAAATTACGTTTTGTCGTCATCATTCCTGCCGTCTCGCTGGTGATCGCCGGGGTCTCCGACCTGCACGCGCAATCCCGGTACGCCGCGGCATCGACCAAACCGAAGGCCGCCGCTGACACCAGCCCTGCTCGTCCCGATCCTCGTATCGGACTTCGGGCCGGCTGGTTTGACGCCGCGCAGGCCGCCTGGAATCTGCGTCTGGTGTCCACCACGCCACCCTCTGACTCGTTCCTCAACAAGACGAACCCGGGGGACTTCAGCTACATCAATTCCGATCTGTCGGTCCGCGGCAACTACGTGATCCAGGGCAACTTCAACGGCCTGCAGGTGTGGGACATCTCGAATCCGGCGAGTCCGAAGCTCTACAAGGCATTCGTGTGCCCGGGCTCGCAGAGCGATGTCTCGGTATACCGCAACCTCCTCTTCGTCTCTGGCGAAGCGCTGAACGGGCGCACGGACTGCGGCACGCAGGGCGTGACCGATACGGTGAGCCATGACCGGCTGCGCGGCATCCGCATCTTCGACGCAACCGATCTGGCCAATCCGCGCCACATCACCGACGTCCAGACGTGTCGTGGCTCGCATACGCATACCGTCGTGACGCAGCCGACCGACACCGACAACGTCTACATCTATGTCTCCGGCTCCGCGCCGGTTCGCTCGCCCAACGAGCTCGCCGGCTGCTCGTCGGCGCAGCCCGATTCCAATCCGAACACCGCGTTGTTCCGCATCGAAGTCATTCAGGTGCCGCTCGCGCATCCCGAGCTGGCGCACATCGTCAACTCGCCGCGCATCTTCGAAGATCTCGCCGTCCCGCCGCGGCATGGCGAGGCGCCGGAAGACATCGCCGAGGCGAAACGCCAGGCGGACTCGGCGCGCGCGCACGGCGGCATCGTCGTGACCGTTCGCGGACAAGACCAAATCGCGGGCCCGCGATTCATCGCCGCCCAGCTCGACAGCATCGTCAAGGCCCGCGCCGGTTCAGGTGCGCCGACGGCCGCCGACACGGCCACGCTGCGGGCGAACGCGCAGGCGATCGTTGACCGCATCGTCGCGGCACAACTGGCGCGCCAGGGGCCGCCACGGGGACCGACGCAGTGCCATGACATCACGGTCTATCCCGCGATCGGGCTCGCCGGCGGCGCGTGCGGGGGCTACGGCCTGCTGCTCGACATTCGCGACGCCGCCAATCCGAAGCGCATCGGGGCGGTGTCCGACTCGAACTTCTCGTTCTGGCACTCCGCCACGTTCAACAATGATGGCAGCAAGATCCTGTTTACCGACGAATGGGGCGGTGGGCTGCAGCCGCGCTGCCGCGTGACCGATAAGCCGGAATGGGGTGCCGACGCCATCTTCACGCTGGCCGGCAGCAGCATGACCTTCAAGAGCTACTACAAGCTGCCGGTCCCGCAGACCTCGAACGAGAATTGCGTGGCTCACAACGGCACTCTCATTCCCGTGCCCGGTCGCGACATCATGGCGCAGGGTTGGTATCAGGGCGGCATTTCCGTGTTCGACTGGACGGACCCGTCGCACCCCAAGGAGATCGCGTTCTTCGACCGTGGGCCGATGGATTCGACCAAGCTGGTTGGCGCAGGCTCGTGGTCGGCGTACTGGTACAACGGCTACATCCTCAGCTCGGAGATCGCACGCGGCCTCGATATTCTCGAGCTGAAGCCCGGCCCGCTGCTCTCGCAGAACGAGATTGACGCCGCGAAGTTGATCCACTTCGACTATCTCAACGCGCAGGATCAGCAGAAGCTGGTGTGGCCGGCGAGCTTCGTCGTTGCGCGCGCCTACGTCGATCAGCTGGAGCGCTCGCACGGCCTCCCCGCGGCGCGGATCAAAGCCACGCGCGCCGCACTGCAGCGTGCGGAGAAAGCGTCGGGGCTGGCGCGGCGGAGGGCACTGAGCACGCTGGCGACACAGCTAGGCACCGACGCACGGGGTTCGAGCGATCAGGCCAAGGTCCAGATGCTGATCGCGGCGGTTAACGATCTCGGCAAGTAGCCCCAGTTGACTAGAGTTCCGAGCGGGGTTCACGTTGTCTCGTGAGCCCCGCTCGTTCTTCCCGCAAGCGATACCAGGAGTTCGTCGAGGACTATAAGCAGCGGCGGCTGGATGCCGTCGCCGACGAAGACGGCCGCCGGCCGGGAGGGGGACCGGCCCCTGGCTCCCGCCGCGCCTACCTGCGCGAGTACGTCAACTGGCTCCGGCCGCACCGCTACGCCCTCGGTGCGGTGTTTGCCCTCGCCCTCGTCGTGGCCGGTCTGCAGATGATCGAGCCGCTGTTCCTGCGGTTCATTGTCGACCACGTGATCTTGAATAGGGGGCTCGACAACACGGCGCGCCTGACCCGCCTCAACCTCACCGGCCTCGTGTTTCTCACCGTGATAGTTCTCTCGCACGTGGGCGGCGGCTGGAACAACTACCGGCAGCAGATCCTCAACGTCCAGGTCACGCTTTCGCTGCGGCGCTCGCTCTACGAGCGACTGTTGCATCTGCCGCTGCCGCGGCTCTGGGACATGAAGACCGGCGGCATCTTGTCCCGCCTCACCGGGGACGTGGAGACGACCACCGGACTGTTGCAGATGGCGATCGTGTCTCCCGTCATTTCGGTGGTGCGGCTGGTCATCGCCATCGGCATCCTCATTGCGCTAAACTGGCAGCTCGCCTTGACGGCGATGGCGATCATCCCGGGCGTGCTGGTGCTGAGCTTGATCTTCGTACGGCGGATTCGGCCGATTTATCGCTCCGTCCGCAAAGACGTCGAGGTCGTGGATGGCCGGGTCGGCGAAACGTTCTCCGGGATTCGCGTGGTGCGGGCGTTCCGCCAGGAGATCCAGGAGCTGATGAGCTACATGCTCGGCCGCCACACGGTGTTGCGCAAAGAGCTGTTTGCACACCGCCGCGAGCTGCTGCTGTGGACATCGTGGGGGCTGCTCGAAGCGGGCATCAGCGTCGTGATCGTGTGGTTCGGTGGCTACCTCACCATCGTGGGTCGGGCGTCGGTCGGCGACATCATGGCCTTCCAGTGGTACATGTTCCTGCTGCTCAATCCCGTCTGGAGCATCGTGAACTCCTTCTCCGAGATGCAGCGCTCGCTCGCCGCGATGGAGCGCGTCTTCGAAGTCCTCGGCATGGAGCACGACAAGCCGGACCGGCCCGACGCGCGCGATGCACCGACGCTGGTGCGCGAGATCAGGTTCGAAGACGTGGCGTTCGAGTACCGCCCCGGCATGCCGGTCGTGCACGAATTCAACGTCGCGGTACCCGGCGGCTCGGTTGTAGCGCTCGTGGGGAGGAGCGGAGCGGGGAAGACGACCGTGACCGATCTCGTCGCGCGGTTCCACGATCCCACCCGTGGCCGTATCCTGCTGAACGGCGTGGATCTTCGCGATTTCCGGCTGCGGAGCTATCGAGACCTGCTGGCCATCGTGCAGCAGGAGGTCTTTCTGTTCGACGGCTCGGTGCGAGACAACATCGCGTATGGCCGCCATGATGCGACCGACGCGGAGATCGAGGATGCCGCCCGGCGCGCAAATGCGCACGAGTTCATCATTCGTTTACCGCAGGGATATGAGACGACGATCGGCGAACGCGGCGTCAAACTCTCGGGGGGCCAGCAGCAACGGCTGGCGATCTCGCGTGCGATCCTCGCCCGGCCGCAGATCCTGATTCTCGACGAAGCGACGAGCAATCTCGATACCGAGAGCGAGCAGCTCATTCAGGCCGCCATGGCGGATCTGCTGGCGGACCGCACGACGTTCGTGATCGCGCATCGACTGTCCACGATCCATCGCGCCGATCTGATCCTCCTGATGGAAGAGGGCCGGGTTGTCGAGCGCGGGACGCACGAGGACCTGATGCGCGCGCGCGGCGTCTATTACGTCATGGTGAAGCGGCAGATGGAGTCGCATGCGCGCGACGGCGACGAGGTGCTTCGCTAGGGCGAGGTTTGTTGAGTTGCTGGAGGTTCGTGGAGGTTGGTGGAGGTCGCCAAGGAGGATTCCATGATTCTGTCACCCGGTGTACGCGCACCCGATTTCACGCTCAACCAGGCGCCAGGCGAACGACTCACACTCTCCAGTTTCCGTGGGCGGCCGGTGATTCTCGTCTTCTATCCCGCGGATTGGAGTCCGGTGTGCGGCGACGAGCTGGCCCTCTTCAATGAGGTGCTGCCGGAATTCCAGCGCTATGCTGCGCAGCTCGTTGGGATCTCCGTCGACGGGGTCTGGTGCCATAAAGCATATGCCAACGCCCGCAAGCTCGAATTCCCATTGCTGGCGGATTTCGAGCCCAAGGGCGAGGTCTCTCGCAAGTACGGTGCGTATCGCGATCAGGACGGCTTCTCGGAGCGCGCGCTGTTCGTGATCGATGCAGGTGGAACGATCCGCTGGAGCTATCTGTCGGACGTCGGTCAGAACCCTGGTGCCGACGGCGTACTCGCGGCACTTGAAGAATTGTCACAGCCCGCCGGCAGAGCGTCGTGACAAGATTGCTGCACGTCACGATTGAGGCTACGATTGACGCCCCTTGGAATCGGGAGGCTCAATGACCGCGTTGTCCGCCCTGTGGTTGCCGATCCTCATTGCGGCGGTGGCGGTGTTCGTCGTCAGCTCCATCATCCACATGACCCCGCTGTGGCATAAGAGCGATTATCCGCGTTATCCCAGCGAGGACCGGGTGCTCGACGCCCTCCGGCCGATCGGCATTCCCCCCGGCGACTACATGATGCCGCGACCTTCCAGCGGGGCGGAGATGCGCTCCCCCGAGTTCAAGGAGAAGATGAAGCGCGGACCGGCGGTCCTGCTGACGGTCATGCCGCCCTGGAGCGGCTCGATGGTCTCCAATCTCTCGCAGTGGCTCGCGTATTGTCTGGTGGTCAGTGTGTTCGCCGCCTTTATCGCAGGCTCAGCGGTACCCCCGGGCGGCCCGCCGTTCAGCGCGATTTGCCGCTATGCCGGTACGACCGCGTTCGTCGGCTACACGCTCGCGCTGTGGCAGATGTCCATCTGGTATCGCCGGGCGTGGGCCATGACGCTCAAGGCCACGTTCGACGGCGTGATCTTCGCGCTCGTCACCTGCGCCGTGTTCACGTGGATGTGGCCGCACTGACCCCCCCGCCCGTTCTCTGCTATCACCGCATCGGCGGCCCGCTCGAGCTCGGCGTCACTCGGGTGGGCCGCTCGATCTTTGCCCGACAGATGAGCGCCCTCGCGCGCGACGGCTGGCGGACCTTGTCGCTCCCCGAATTCGCCACGCCACGCACGACGGACGACGCACGACGCACGTTTTTATTGACGTTCGACGACGGCTATGCCTCGCTTGCCCAGCACGCCTATCCCGTCCTCGCAGAGCTCGGCTTCACCGCGACGACGTTCTTGATCACGGACTACATCGGCAAGACGAACACGTGGGATGTCCGCTATACGTGGAATCGCCTGCGACATCTGAGCTGGACGCAGATCGAGGAGTGGCGTGCGCGTGGCTTCGACTTCGCATCGCACGGAGCGACGCATCGTCGGCTCACGTGGCTCGATGATGCGACGGTCGCAACGGAGCTCAAACGCTCACACGACGTGCTGACCTCGCGCCTGGGATCTGATGCGGGGCGAGCGATCGCCTACCCGTTTGGAGCTGCCGACAAGCGTGTGCTGAGCCATGCACAGCATGCCGGGTACGAGCTGGGATTCGGCGGGGTGAAAGGGAACGGGACGGCGTTGCACAGGTCGAGAGTCCCTGTCTATCTCTGGGATGTAACGAATGTGCCGTGCGGCTTGAGAACCGATGCTTTGGGCATCATCGGGAGATTCGTGGCGCATGTGGCGAATCGATGTGCGGTGGGCACGACGCTACTACGAGCTATACAAAAAACCCCGCCACTACCGGAATCAGTTGTGGATGCTTGACGATCGCCTTCATGAGGACGCGTCCAAGCGTTCGCTTGTCCGAGGGAATCTTGTTCACGGTTCGAGCGAGAGCGTTCAGGAACGCATCGTCCATGTGCTCGAGCGCCTGCTTAAGCCGGTAGTACTTGAGGTGGTCTTCGCCGAGTAAGTCCATCCAGGCTTTGTGGTAGCTCGCGAGACGACTGTCGCTCGTGTCGTGTTCGCGCACCGCGGCCGCGGCCGTACAGCCGGCCAGCCGTCCTGCCTTCATCGCATTGTTGATTCCACCGCCCGACAGGGGGTTAAGCATGTGAGCGGCGTCGCCGGCCACCAGAACTCCGTCGGCGTACGTCTTCTTGATCGTCGTGTGCACGATCACGCCGCCGACCGTGTAGCCGGTGCGCGCGCCGGCGGGAAAACGCCGGCCGATCCAGTCATCCAGATACTGTCGCGCGTTGCGTCCGTCCGCCCTGAGCGAGACGATCCCCAGTCCGACATTGGCGACGCCCACCGCCTTGGGGAAAATCCAGGCGTAACCGCCCGGCGCGATGGCGTTGCTGAACTGCAGATAAATCGCATTGGGATTGAACTCGATTCCCTGGAGCACATACTGCGCGCACGACTCCATGTCCCGCGACGGCACGCGGGTATCGAGGCCCGCCCACCTGCCCACCATCGTCTCCACGCCGTCGGCACCGATCACGACACGCGCGCGATAGACGTCCTCTCGACCGCGTTCTTTCACGCGCACGTGCCAACGGTCGTCTCCATTGCGCCCCATGCCGGTCGCCTCGGCGCCGACCAGCACCGCAGCGCCCGCGGCCGCGGCCTCGGCCGCGAGGTAAGCGTCAAACCGTGTGCGATCGAGAATCCAGCCCAGGCCACTGTTGGCAAGCACGATCTCGGTATCATCGGGCGCCTGAAAAATGACATCCGTGATGCGCCGCGAGACCCAGGCGGCGCCATCCGGATTCACAAACTCGCGCAGCCCCGCGTCCCCGACGCCCTCGGCGCAGCGCACCGGTGCACCGACCGCCCGGTCCCGTTCCAACAAGACCACGTCCAGCTCAGGCGCGGCCAGCTTCGCGTGCCAGGCCGCGACGGCCCCCGCCGGTCCCGCGCCCACGACCAGGATGTCGACGTCAGGCATAGGCGACCATCGCGAGCGCCCCAACCGGGCAGGGGGCGATACATTTCTCGCATCCGGTGCAGGTTGCGTCGTCCACGGTGAGATTGTTGAGCTCGAGATGGATGGCCTCCGGCGGACAGAGCGGTAAACAGAGGCCGCAGCGGTCGCATACCGCGAGGTCTACGACGGCGATTGTGTCGGGGGTCACGCGACGCATGGGCGATAGCCTAGCCGACCGCACAGAGGCCGTCAAGCTTCATCCTTGCTTGAGGTTACGCATTTCATTACCTTGAGCCGTTCGCAGCAGCCCGCCTCACTCTTTTACCGACGATCACGTGCCGCCACGCTGGCTGAGCTTAAAAATGGGTGCCTGGAGCCCGGCGAACGAAATCGCCGTAGATCTTGGTACCGCTAACACACTGGTCTACGTCCGCGGTGAAGGGATCGTGCTGAACGAGCCCTCCGTCGTGGCGATCGAAAAGGCCACGGGCAACATCAAAGGCGTCGGTCTCGAGGCCAAGCGCATGCTCGGCCGCACGCCCGATGGCGTGCTTGCCGTCCGGCCGCTCAAAGACGGCGTCATTGCCGACTTCGACGTGACCGAGAAGATGCTGCGGTATTTCCTCAAGACGATCATCGATCGCCATCTCTTCCGGGTCCGCCCCAAGGTCATCGTGTGTGTGCCGAGCGGGATCACCGAAGTCGAGAAGCGCGCGGTGCGTGACTCGGCGCAATCGGCGGGCGCGAAGGAAGTCTTCATGGTCGCCGAGCCGATGGCCGCCGCGATCGGCGTGGGCCTGCCCGTCGAGACGCCCACGGGCAATATGGTGATCGACATCGGTGGCGGCACGACCGAGATCGCGGTGATCGCGCTGTCCGGCATCGTGTCCGATACGTCGATTCGCACGGGCGGTGACGAGCTCGATCAGGCGATCGTGCAGTTCATGCGCAAGAATTACAACCTGCTGATCGGCGAGCCGACGGCGGAGCAGATCAAGATTCAGATCGGGTCCGCCGCCCCGATCGGCGAGGAGCGCGAGATGGAAGTGAAGGGGCGCGACCTCGTCTCCGGCATTCCGAAAATCGTGCGCGTCCACTCCAGCGAGATTCGCGAAGCCGTCCAGGAGCCAATTCAACAGATCGTCGACGCGGTGCGCCGCGCGTTGGAGATCACGCCGCCGGAGCTCGCGTCCGATATCGTCGACCGCGGGATCGTGATGGCCGGCGGTGGGGCATTGATTCGGGGACTCGATCTGCTGTTGCAGCAGGAAACCGGCTTGCCGATACATCTGGACGAGGACCCGATGACCTGCGTGGTGCGTGGAGCGGGGCGCATCCTCGACGCGCCGGAGAAGTACCGCAACGTCTTGACCACCTAGTCGCATGGCGATCGGCACGGATCGGTACGCGTCGCGGGCCGACACGCTGCTCTTCATCGCCTGCGTGGCGCTGTCGATTGCCGCGCTCAGCCTTCCCGATCAATGGCGTGACCCGCTCGCGCAAGGACTGCGGCAGAGCGTGCTCGCGCCGTTTCTGTTTTTGCAGCGCCAGACCGAGCTGCTCGCCGCCGCGCGCTATCGCTACGACGCGGTCGTGGCGCAGCGCGACTCGATGGCGCTGGCCGCCACGTTCATGCCCGAGCTGCGCAGCGAGAACACGCGCCTGCGGAATCTGCTCGGTTTGAGCGCCCGCCTCGGCGGCGGTTATGTCACCGCCGAGATTCTGCACCAACCCGAGCCGACCAATCCCCTGAGTTTCGTGGTGTCGGCCGGAAGAAAAGAAGGTGTCCGACCACTCTCGGCGGTTGTAAGCCCGGAGGGCCTGGTCGGGCTCGTGGCCACCGTCGACGAGCACACCAGCGTGGTGTTGAGCTGGGCGCACCCGGAGTTTCGCGCCAGCGCCATGGCCACCGACGGCAGCGTCGTCGGCATTGCCGCGCCGCATGGGGCGGAGAGTCCCGGCGTGTGGCTCCTCGAGCTGCAAGGCGTGCTGTATCGTCAGCAGGTGCCGACAGGAACGGTGATCGTGACGTCGGGCCTCGGTGGCGTCTTTCCGCGCGGTATTCCGATCGGCATCGTGATCGGGCCCGCGAGCGAGGAGAAGGGTTGGGGTCGAACGTTTCTCGTGCGACCCGCCATTCACCCGGCCGAGCTGTCGCATGTCATGATTCTGAGCGCGCCACGGCCGGCGGGATCCGACTTGCGCAATGCGTTCACGATCCCGCAAGACAGCGTTCTAGGCGAGCCGCCGCCATGATGCGACGCACGGACCGCTATCGGTATCCCGTCATCATGACGGTCCTGGTTCTGCTGCAGTTCACGGTCCGCAGCCATCTCGGAGGGGATCGCGTCGCGCCCGACTTCCTGCTCCTGGCGCTGCTCATCTACACGATCCGCGCAGAGCCGGGGAAGAGCGCCGCCGCGGGGTTCATCCTCGGTCTGCTCCGTGACGCGCTGACGCCGGCGAGCTTCGGCGCCGGCGCGCTGGCCCATACGATCGTAGGGTTTACCTCGTCGTGGGCGAAGGCGGTCTTCTTCGCCGAGCATGTGTTCGTGAAAGGGTGCCTGTTCTTCGCCGGCACCTGGATCCGCAACTTCATCGTCTTGTTGGTCGCGGGACGGCTGCAGGGCTCGCAGGTAGCGTGGGAGCTGCTCGTCTGGTCCCCGTTGCAGGCCCTGTCGACCGCTCTCGTGGGCATCGTAGTATTGTGGTTTTTCCGCGGATGGCTGACGCCGCCGCGACGGAGCATCGCGTGAATGCATTCCACCCGTACCTAGTCGATCGCCGCCTGGGTATCGCCCGCACCGGCGTCTGGATCGTGCTGGGCATCATGGTGCTGTCGTTCTTCCGCACCCAGATCCTGGGGCACGGCAAGTATCAGCTGCAGTCGGAAACGAACCGACTGCGGCCCATCCCGCTGCCGGCGCCGCGCGGCGTGATCTACGATCGCAATGGCCACGTGATGGCGGAGAACGTGCCGGGCTACACGGTGTCGCTGCTGCCCGGTCCCGAAACAAACCTGCGGTCGACGCTCGCGCGCATCGCGTCGATCGCCAACATCGACAGCGCCGCCATCGCGCGCGTGCTCCAGCGCGCGCGGCGGGCGCCGTATCAGCCGTCGCTCGTCCTCAGCGACGCGCCGTTCAAGGTCGTCTCCGCACTCGAGGAACGCCGCATTGCGATTCCCGGCCTCCTGATCCAGGCGGAGCCCAAGCGATCATATCCCGACACCGCGGTCGCGCAGCTTGTGGGTTACGTGGCCGAAGTCACGGAGGCGGAACGCGCCGCCAAATTCGCGAGAGTGCGACTCGGGGGCCTGGTAGGGAAGGACGGTCTCGAGCTGGAGTACGACTCCGTGTTGCGCGGGGATGAGGGGCTACGATTCGTGGAGGTCAACGCCCGGGGCCAGATGGTGCGCGAAGCTGCGGCCGCCGCGAACCTCCGGCCGGTCCCCGGCACCGATCTGCACACCACGATCGATCTCGATCTGCAGCAATACATCGCGCGCGCCTTCCCACCTGGCCAGCGTGGCGCCGTCCTGGCGTTGAACCCAAACACGGGCGAGGTCCTCGCGCTGTATAGCGCGCCGACGTTCAATCCCAACGCGTTTGTGAGCGGCATTTCGCCGGCGTACTGGCGAACCTTGAGCGAGAGTCCGTCCACGCCGTTACTGGACCGCGTCATCAAAGCCCGGTATCCGCCCGGATCGACCTGGAAGCTCGCGATCGCGGCGATGGCGTTGAAGCGCGGCATCGTCGGTCCACGCAGTCACATGCCGATCCCCTGCCGCGGCGGGCTGCAGTACGGCAATCGCTTCTTCCGCTGCTGGAACGCCCGCGGGCACGGCGATCTCACGCTCACCGAAGCGATCGCGCAAAGCTGCGACGTCTACTTCTATCAACTGGGCATCAAGCTGGGCGTGAGCTCGCTGCTCGAAGACGCGAATGAGTGGGGGTTCCGCGGTCGCACGGGTATCGATCTGCCCGGCGAGATCGCATCGGAATTCCCGACTGGTCCGGAGTACTATGATCGCATCTATGGGCCGCGCCGTTGGACGTCTGCGGTCGCGCTGAACCTCGCGATTGGGCAGGGTGAGAATGCCCAGACCCTGATTCAGATGGTGCGCTTGTATCAGCAGCTGGCCAGCGACGGGCGCATGCGCACGCCGTTCGTCGTCCGTCAAACCGGGACCGAATCGCAGCATGCGTCGCTCGATATCAACGCCGATCAGCTCGCGACCTTGCGCCGCGCCATGATTGCCGTCGTCGAGCAGGGCACGGCCCGGGGCTCACGCCTCGCGAATCTCACCATTGCCGGCAAGACGGGGACGGCACAAAACCCGCACGGTCTCGATCATGGCTGGTTCATCGCCTTCGCGCCCGCCGATAAGCCGGAGGTCGTGGTCGGGGCGATCATCGAGTTCGCCCGCCACGGGACTGCCGTCGCTCCGCTGGTGTCTCGCGCTATCGCGCACTACCTCGGCATCGACGAGCGCACCGCAGCCACCATGCAGGTGACCATTCCCAACGATTCCGCACCGGCCCCGTTCCAAATTCCGTTGATCCCGGATTCGGTGCGTCCGGCTTTCACGCGTCCCGATTCCACCCGTCCCGATACCACCCGTCCGGTCATCCCAGACAGTGCTGTCGCGCGTCCGCGAACTCGATAAGCCCCTCGCCATTGCCGTAGTGACGCTGGCGCTGTACGGTCTGGCCACACTGTACTCCGCCGGCCAGACCGACATCCCGACGTTCGTGGAGACGATCTGGCACCGCCAGCTGCTGTGGCTGGGCCTCAGTCTGATCATCGCCGTGCTCACGTTCCGGACGTCGCCCCGCATGCTGGAGTGGGCCACACCGTTTGTGTACGGCATCGCGCTGTTTCTGCTCATGCTGACCCTGTGGATCGGCACCGGCGCTGGGACCGCGGCCGGCAGCAAGTCGTGGCTCGCGATTGGAGGCCATCGCTTTGGCCAACCCGCCGAGCTCGCGAAGCTGGCGGTGATCCTGATGCTCGCCCGCCAGCTCGCGGCCATGCGCGAAGCGCCTTCCACGCTGCGGGATTTGATTGTGCCGGCGCTCATCGCCGGCATACCCTGCCTCCTGGTCCTGAAGCAGCCCGACCTGGGCAGTGCCATCGTTTTCGTGGCGATTTTGTTTTTCATGCTGTTCTGGGCCGGCACGAAACCCTCGCTGTTGCTGCTTGCCTCTTCTCCGGTTATTGGGCTCGTGCTCGCCTTCTCGACCATCGCCTGGGGCGTGTGGATCGCGACGCTGACCGTCCTCCTGGTCTGGTGGCGCCCCTACGTGTGGGAAAGCATCGTGGTGATGGCGGCGAACGTCATGGGTGGCGTGTTTGCCATCCCCTTCTGGAACCGGCTCGCGCCATACCAGCAAAACCGCCTGCTGGCCTTCCTCAACCCGGACGTGGATCCCCGCGCTGCGGGGTGGCATGTCATTCAGTCGAAAGTGGCGGTGGGCTCGGGCGGCCTGCTGGGGAAGGGGTTCACGGAAGGCACGCAGAAGCGTCTGGCGTTTCTCCCGGCGCAGCACACCGACTTCATATTCTCGATCGTTGGCGAAGAGCTGGGGTTCGTCGGCGTGCTGGTCGCGCTCTCGCTCTTCGGCTGGATGCTCTTCCGCCTGCTGCGTGTGGCGCGGAAGGCCACAGACCCTTTCTCGAGTCTGTGCGTCTTCGGCATCGCCGGCCTGTTTTTCACGCACATCGTCGAAAACGTGGGCATGACGATCAACCTCATGCCCATCACCGGCATTCCGCTGCCGTTCTTCTCCTACGGCGGCTCGTTCCTGCTCGTGTGCTCGATTGGCGTGGGAATCGCGCTCCGAGTGGCGTGGGAGTCCCGCCAGTCGGGGTATGCCGAGCTATGACAATAGCTTAGCTCCGCGGGGCTGGCGTCCACCGGGCACCCAGCCCAAATTGTGCGCTTCGTCACTACATATGGCGCGAATGGCATGGTTCAAAAAGGAACGTAAGCCGCGCACCTCCGAGCGCGTAAGGCTCGAGATCCCGGCAGACGCCTGGGAGAAGTGTGATCAGTGCGGGCACGTCGATATCCGTGAACGATTCGTTCGCGCGCTCAACGTGTGCCCGAATTGCGGCTACCATCGCCGCATCAGCGCGCAGGAGTATATCGACCTGCTCGTGGACGAGGGATCCTGGCACGAGCTGTTCTCCACCCTGAAGTCCGCCGATCCCCTGAAATTCGAAAACTACGCGGATCGCGTGCAGGCCGCCGTGAAGAAAGCGGGGCCCCTCGATGCCATTCGCACCGGATATGCCCGCCTGCACGGCATGGCAGTCAATCTCGGCGTCATGGACTTCGCCTTCATGGGCGGCTCGATGGGATCCGTTGTGGGGGAGAAGATCGCCCGGCTGGCGCGGCACGCCATCGACAAGCGCGCTCCGCTCATCGTGGTGTCGGCCTCGGGCGGCGCGCGGATGCAGGAAGGCGTGCTCTCGCTCATGCAGATGGCCAAAACGTCCGTGGTGATCGCCGAGCTGCAGGGCGCGGGCGTACCGTTCATGTCCGTACTCACCAACCCCACGACCGGCGGCGTCTCGGCCTCCTATGCGATGCAGGGCGACGTGATCCTCGCTGAGCCTGGCGCGGTGATCGGTTTTGCCGGTCCCCGCGTCATCAAACAGACGATCGGTCAGGACCTGCCCGAGGGATTCCAGACCGCCGAATTCCTGCTCGACCACGGCATGATCGACGCCGTGGTTCCCCGCGGCGAGCTCAGGGACACGGCCGCGCAGCTGTTACGTCATATGACCGGCGCCTGGCCGGCCGAGGCCGCCGACTGACCTTCGAAGACGCCTGCCAGTTTCTCTTCGCACGACAAGCTGGTCGCATCAAGTGGAGCCTCGGACCAACCGAAGGGTTACTCGACGTGCTGGGGCACCCCGAGCGTCATTTCCCGGCGATCCATATCGGTGGCACGAACGGGAAAGGCTCGACGTGCGCATTCGTCGCGCACGAGTTGCGGGCGCAGGGCTGGCGCGTTGGGCTGTACACGTCGCCACACCTCATTTCCCCGGTTGAGCGCATCACCGTCGACGGCGTGCCGATCGGCGAGGATGCATTCGCGGAATGGACCGCCCAGCTCAAGCCGCACATCGAGCGGCTGGATGCCAGCTTCTTCGAGGCAACCACAGCCATCGCGTTCGCCGACCTCGCCGCGCGGGATGTGGACGTCGCCGTTATCGAGGTCGGGCTGGGTGGCCGGCTCGACGCCACGAACGTGCTCACGCCACTGGTCACCGCGGTCACCAAGATCGCGCTCGAGCACGTCGATTACTTGGGATCAGACCTGAAGGGGATCGCGCGCGAGAAGGCGGGCATCGCTAAGCCAAGAGTGCCGTTTGTCACGGGCGAAGCCCATCACGACATTCGCGCCGAGCTGGTGAAGGAGGCCAAGCGCCGCGGTGCCGAGCCGATCATCATGGTCGACACTACGCTGCGCGCGAGGAAGGACACACGGTTGGGGTTGCGTGGACGGCATCAGATTGCCAATGCCCTCGTGGCGCACGCGGTGCTGAACGCGCTACCCAACCCGTTCGGGCCGGTCGGGAAGCATCTGCCGGCGAGTTTTGCCGATGCGTATATCCCCGGTCGCTTCGAGGTGCGCGGCAAATGGATTTTCGACGTCGCGCACAATCCCGACGGCATGCGCGTGGTCGCGGAGGCGCTGCAATCCGCCGACCCACCCATCCGGCGGCCGCTGCACGCACTGGTGGGCATCCGCAATGATAAGGACTGGCGGGCCATGCTCGCGATTCTGCGGCCGGTCGTCGACAAGTTGATCCTGACGGTGCCGCCGTCGATTCCCGTGATGCAACGCTGGTCGCTGGAAGATTTGGACGCGTTGTCGCATTTCGATCCCGATTTCCCGCGGGCACTGGAGGATATTCAGGACGGCGCGGAGACGATCCTCGTCACGGGCTCGTTTCACACCGTTGGTGACGCGTTCGAGCGACTGCCCGGTTTTGCGCCGGTGGGCTAGAGGGGGCTAAATTCTTGCGATGCAAGGGAAAGCGCTCCCCGGCTTCCGCGATTTCTATCCTGAAGACCTGACCCTTCGCAACCACATCTTCGCAACCTGGCGCAGCGTGGCCGCCCGCTACGGCTTCGAAGAGTATGACGGGCCGCCGCTCGAGTCGCTCGAGATGTATACGCAGAAAAGCGGGGATGAAATCGTCCAGCAACTGTATTCATTTCGTGACAAGGGGGAACGCGAGGTCGCCCTGCGGCCAGAAATGACCCCGACGTTGGCCAGGATGGTCGCTGCGCGGGTTCAGGCGCTCAAGAAACCGATCCGCTGGTTCTCCATTCCCCAGCTGTTTCGGTACGAGCGGCAGCAGCGGGGACGGCTGCGGGAGCATTTCCAGCTCAACATGGACATCATCGGCGAGGCGTCACCATTGGCGGACGCCGAGCTGATGGCCGCCGCCGTGGACATCATGCGCGCGTTTGGCCTCGGCCCCAAGGACGTCCGACTGCGGGTCTCGGATCGCCGCCTCCTCAAGGCACTGCTCGGGACGCGGGGGATCACGGAGCCACAGCTTCCGGTGGCCTTCGCCGTACTCGATCGCACCGAGCGCGTGCCGAAGAACGTTCTTGAAGAGATGCTTCGGGAAGCAGGATACGGGGAACGCGAAATGCAAGCGGTGTTCCAGGTCGCGTCGCTCCCCGGGGAGGGCGCGCTGGGAGCTGGTGGCGAAGCGGCCGAGCCGCTGCGGCAGGCCGTCGCGGCTCTCGAGGCGATGGGTCTGGGCGAATTCGTGTCGATCGACCTGACGATCGTGCGAGGGTTAGCCTACTACACGGGGATCGTCTGGGAGCTGTTCGACGCACAAAAAGCACTCCGGGCGATCGCGGGTGGAGGTCGGTACGATGCGCTCCTCAACCTGCCAGCCCTCGGATTCGGCATGGGAGATGTTGTCCTCGGCGAGCTCCTCAAGGAGCGCGGCGTAGCTCCCAAGGCGTCGATCGAGCTCGGCGCCTTTTTGGTCGCGGTGGGTGGGGACGATATGCCCTGGGTCCTGAAACTCGCCCATGCGATGCGGGAGCGTGGGATCGCGGTCGAATACGGGCTTCGGCACACTGGGGTCCGCAAGCAGCTCGAGCTGGCGGCGGCCCGTGGTGCGCCGCGGGCTGTGATCATCGGTCCTGAAGAGCGCCAGGCGGGCCTGGCGGTCGTGCGCGATCTCAAAGCCGGAACCGAAGCCAAGGTACCGTTCGACAAGCTTCTCAACGGATATTTCGATTAATGGCCCAAGCACAGAAAATCACGCCACGCGCCAAGGACTTCAGCGAGTGGTACGGGGACGTCATTGCCCAGGCGCAGCTCGCCGACTACTCACCGGTACGCGGCTGCATGGTGATCCGTCCACATGGCTATCGCATCTGGGAGCTGATGCAACGCGCGCTCGACGACATGTTCCGCGCGAGCGGGCACCGCAACGCCTACTTCCCCCTGTTCATCCCGATGAGCTTCCTCGCCAAGGAAGCCGAGCACGTTGAGGGGTTCGCCAAGGAAGTCGCGCTCGTCACGCATACGCGCCTCCGCGCGACCGGTAAGGAAGGCGCGGGTGCGATCGCAGTCGATCCGACCTCGGAGCTCGAAGAGCCGCTCGTGGTCCGGCCCACGTCCGAGACGATCATCTACGCCATGTTCGCGAAGTGGATCCAGAGTTATCGCGATCTGCCCCTGCTCCTGAATCAATGGTGCAACGTTGTGCGCTGGGAGTTGCGAACGCGGCTGTTCCTGCGCACGACCGAGTTCCTCTGGCAGGAGGGCCATACGGCGCACGCCGACGAGGCGGGTGCCGAGCAGGAAGCACGCCTCATCCTCGGGATCTACCGGCGCTTTGCGGAAGAGTGGATGGCGATGCCGGTCATCACCGGCGCGAAGACGGAGAGCGAAAAATTCGCTGGCGCGTTGCGGACGTACGCCATCGAAGCGTTGATGCAGGACAACAAGGCACTGCAGGCAGGCACGTCGCACAATCTGGGACAGAACTTCGCGAAGGCCTTCAATGTGCAGTATCAGACGGCCGGCGGCGGGCTCGAGTACGCGTGGAATACGTCGTGGGGCGTGTCCACGCGACTGATCGGCGGCCTGATCATGACGCATTCGGACGATAACGGTCTGGTGGCGCCGCCCCAACTCGCGCCCGTGCAGATCGCGATTGTGCCGATTTGGAAGACTGACGATGAAAGGAGTCAGGTGTCTGGAGTCGGGAGTCAGGTAAAGGCCGATCTGGAGAAAGCCGGCCTGCGCGTCGAGCTCGACCTCCGCGACACGATGAAGCCCGGAGCCAAGTACTTCGAATGGGAAGGACTTGGCGTCCCCGTGCGGCTCGAGATCGGGCCTCGGGACTTGGCGAGCGGCCAAGTCGTGTTGGCACGACGGACCGGCGGGAAGGCGCCGGTTCCACTCCAGAGCGCGGTCGGGGCGGTCACGGCCGCGCTCGACGAGATCCAGGCGGCGTTGTTCGCCGCCGCCAAGGAACGCCGCGAGAAGAACTCGATTCGCGGCGCCACCAAGGCCCAGTTCCTCGAGTTCATCAACGGCAGTGGCGGCTTCGCCTACGGTGGCTTCTGCGGTAAGCCGAGCTGCGAGGCGGAAATCAAGCAGCAAACCAACGCGACGATCCGCGTCCTGCCCGATCCTGAGTTCCGGAGCAAGGAGGCGCCGAAGACGTGCATGTGGTGCGGAGCCCCGAGCATAGCCGAGGCCGTGTGGGCACAGGCGTACTAGGATTCGATCCGGGATTGCTCCAGGCAATCGCGGATCGCGTCGGGACGCCGGCCTACGTCTACAGCACCAATCTGATTCGCGCGCAGTACAACGCGCTCCACGACGCACTCCACGGTATCCGGCATCGCATCTGCTACTCCGTCAAAGCCAACGGCAATCTCGGCGTCCTCCGCGTCCTGAAGCAGCTCGGCGCCGGCGCCGACATCGTGTCCGTGGGCGAGCTGCGCCGGGCCCGCATCGCGGGGTTCGATCCCGACGGCATCGTGTTTTCCGGCGTGGGCAAGACCGCAGCGGAGATCGAAGAGGCGATTCGCGCGGGTGTCGGCTTCATCAACATCGAATCGACCAGCGAGCTGGCGACGCTCACCGCCGTCGCCAACGACGTCAAGCTGACGGCCCGGGTGGGGATTCGGGTCAACCCCGACGTCGCGATCGACAGCCACCCCTACACGAAGACCGGCGAGAAGACCGCCAAGTTCGGCATTCCGTTCGACGAGGTCGTGGCGGTCGCCAAGCGGATCGCTGCCGAGCCGAGGCTCGTGCTGCGCGGGTTGGCGATGCACATCGGCTCGCAGATCACCGATGTCGCACCCTACCATCGCGGCGCAATCAAGCTCATCGAGCTGGTCACCGCGATCCGTGCGTCCGGCATTACGACGCTCGAGGCGCTCGACGTGGGCGGTGGGCTCGGCGTGCGCTATCACAACGAAAAGGCGCCGGCGCCGAAAGCATTCGCCGACGCGGTCGTCCCGGTGGTGGGCGCGGCTGGGCTCGGGCTCCTGTGCGAGCCCGGGCGCTATCTGGTCGCCAACGCCGGGGTGTTGCTCACGCGCGTGCTGTACCGCAAGCACGCCGGTGGCAAGGAATACGTCATCGTGGACGCCGGGATGTCCGATTTCGTGCGGCCGAGCCACTACAATGCGCACCATGACATCCTGCCGTTGCGCGACGGGAAGCGGCCCGAAGAGACGGTCGATGTGGTCGGCCCGATCTGTGAGAGCGGCGACTTCCTCGCGCTCGACCGCAAGCTCGTGGCGGTCGGACCCGGCGAGGTGCTGGCCGTGCTCGGCACGGGCGCCTACGGCTTCGTGATGAGCTCGACCTATAACCAGCGACCGCGGGCGCCCGAAGTCGTGGTCGACGGGGATCGCTACTACGTCGCGCGCCAGCGGGAGACGCTCGACGACTTGGTCCGCGGCGAGACCGCCGAGCCCACAACGTGGTACAAGGCGTGAACCGGATCCTCATCCTCGACTGCGGGTCGCAGTTCACTCAGCTGATCGCGCGGCGCATCCGCGAAGCGAGCGTGTATTGCGAGATCCATCCCGCCGCGCGCGGCTTGGATCTGCAATTCGTGCGAGCCTTCGACCCCAAGGGGATCATTCTCTCGGGCGGACCCAACTCCGTCTTCGAGGACGGCGCTCCCACGGTGGACCGGGGGATCCTGGAGGTCGGTACGCCCGTGCTGGGCATCTGCTACGGCATGCAGCTCATCGCGCATCTGTCGGGCGGCAAAGCGACGCCGGCGCAGCAACGCGAGTACGGCCGGGCCGAAGTCACGGTGAAGGAGAATAAAGGCCTGTTCGCGGGATTCGAGCCCGGTGCCAGCGTGATCGCGTGGGCGAGCCACGGCGACCGGCTCGAGAACCCGCCGCCGCAGTTCCGCGTGACGGCGACCAGCGCTAACGCCCCCGTCGCCGGGATGCAGCACGCGACGAAGCCCGTGTATGGCGTGTTGTTTCACCCCGAGGTCGCCCACACGCCGCGGGGTGGTGAGATCCTCCACAACTTCCTGTTCGACATCTGCGGCTGCACGCCCGACTGGACCCCGGGGCATTTCGTTGAGCAAGAGATCGAGCGCATCCGCACGCTCGTCGGCGACGGGGGACGCGCGATCTGCGGGCTCTCGGGCGGCGTCGATTCCGCCGTCGCCGCCGCGCTGGTGCATCGTGCGATCGGGAATCGGTTGACGTGCGTGTTCGTCGATCACGGCCTGCTGCGCCGCGGCGAGCGCGAACAAGTGGAGCATACCTTCCGCGCGCATCTGGGCATGGATCTGCGGGTCGTCGACGCGACGCACCGGTTTCTCAAGGAATTGAAGGACATCGCGGACCCCGAAGAGAAGCGCCGCCGCATCGGGCACACGTTCATCGATGTGTTCGAAGATGCGGCTCGGCATGTCGAGGGGCACGTCGGTTTCCTGGTGCAGGGCACGCTCTATCCCGACGTGATCGAGTCCACCTCGGCCACGGGCGGGCCGTCCGCCACCATCAAGACGCACCACAACGTCGGCGGCTTGCGCCCCAATCTCCCCTGGAAGTTGATCGAGCCGCTGCGCGAGCTGTTCAAGGACGAAGTGCGCCAGGTGGGCCGGGAGCTCGGCTTGCCCGACGAGATCGTCGGTCGCCATCCGTTCCCGGGACCGGGACTCGCCATTCGGGTGCTGGGCCCCGTGAACGAAGCGCAGCTGGATCTGCTCAGGAAAGTCGACGCCATCTACCTCGAGGAAATCCGTGCGGCGGGGCTGTACGACCAGATCTGGCAGGCGTTCGCGGTGCTGCTCCCGGTCAAGTCGGTGGGCGTCATGGGTGACGGCCGCACCTACGATCACGTTGTGGCGCTGCGCGCGGTCACGAGTCGAGACGGGATGACGGCAGACTGGTTCCCGTTCCCCCCTGACGTGCTCGGCCGGATTTCCAACCGCATCATCAACGAAGTGCGCGGGGTGAATCGCGTCGCCTACGACGTCAGCTCGAAACCCCCGGCGACGATCGAGTGGGAGTGAACGGACAGGAGCACGTCGGCACGTCGGCACGTCTCACGATGCGACCGTGGCAAGCCGCGCTTATTGCGGGTGTCCTCACGTTGTTTGTCGCTGCCCCCTCCATTCGCAACGGCTTTGTCGCCGATGACCAGTGGGTCGTCGCGAACCGGCAAGTGCTCGAGCATCCACCCTCCGCAGGTGCGGTCCTCAAAGAGCCGTACTGGCCCGCTTCGTTTGGCGGAGTCATGTGGCGTCCTGCTGTCATTAGCTCGTGGGCACTGGATTATCGCGTGTCGTCCAGCCCGCACTGGTTTCACGCGGTCAACATCCTCTGGGCGGCAATCGCCACCGCATTGTTCGCCCTGCTCGCGTGCGAGCTGGCAGGTCCGAGCGTCGGACTGATCGTGGGGCTGCTGTTCGCCGTGCACCCGGTGCACGTGGAGGCAGTCGCGAACGTGGTTGGACGCGCCGAACTGATGGCGGCGGCAGGGTATGCCGCCGCGTTGGTGTGCGCGATCCGTGCAGGACAGCGCCGCGTGTATTTGATCGGCGTGGCGCTGGGTGCGGCGTTGGCGATTGGATCGAAGGAGATCGCGGTCACATTGCCCGCGGCGGTGCTACTCGTGTACGTGGCCAAGCGCTCGCCGCTGCGGGGGGGGCCCGCATGGGGGCCGGTTGCGGCCGCGACGCTGCCCATTCTCGTCTACTTCATCGTCCACGGGTTCGTCGGCATTCGCACGTTCTACGGCGGCGGCCTGGCCGTTGGACTCGAGCACCTCAACATCCTGCAGCGCACCTGGGCCATGGTCGCGTTGTCGCTGCAGTGGTGGCGGCTCTTCCTCTTCCCGGCGCATCTCTCGGCTGACTACTCGCCGGGCGAATTGACCGTGTCGACGGGCCTCACGGTTTGGCACGTGGCGGGCCTGCTGTTCTGGATCGGTCTTGGGACTCTGGCGTGGAAGACCCGGCGCACGATTCCTGGGATCGCCATTGGACTCGCCTGGGTCGTGATCACGATCTCGCCGGCCGCAAACATCGTCATGCCGAGCGAATTCCTCGTCGCCGAGCGCACGCTCTACCTGCCTTCGTTCGGTGTGTTATTCGCCCTCGCTTCAGGCGCGCTGGCGATTCGCTCGCGCGAGCTTCGCAAGGCACTCGTGGCGATTGCGCTGGTCGCCGGTGCGGCACGCAGCATCGCCAGAGTCCCGGCCTGGCACGACGATGAGGCCCATTACCAGGCACTCAGGCGTGAGGCCCCTCGTTCGTATCGGACACTGTGGCTCGAAGGAAAAGACGAGTTTGCGGCAGAACGGTGGGGCAGTGGAGAGCGCCTGCTGCTGCAGTCGATCGCGTTCGCGCCGAACCTCACCGGGCCTCGCTACGACCTCGCTCGCTTCTATATGAGCGCCAAGTTGTGGCAGCCGGCTATCGGGCAGCTACAGGTCGCCATCGCTTTGGACAGTACGTTTGAACCAGGACATCAAGCGCTTCGCGAAGCATTACAGGCGAGCAGCGACACGGCACGCTGGGTTAGTCCACAGCCACGATGAGTTACACGTCGGCACGTCTGCACGTCTGCACGAACTAGCTGAACCGCTGTATCAGGCCATATACCATCCAAGCGCAGTCAGCGCGCTTCGATTTGAGCTCAGCAATCTCCGGAGGCGTGACGTATTCAAGACCTTCGATGAGCTTCAGAATTGCTTCTATCTCGTGAAGCGAACCGAGGGCGAACCCCAGGTAGCGGCAGAACTCTCGCGGTCCCTTCCGCCCGGTACCCTCGGCGATGTTGAGGGGCACACTATACGCGGCGCGGCGCCATTGGTCTGCCAGAACGTATTTCTCATGAGCCGGTAGTTTCTTGATAGCACTGTTTGAGAGCAGGACAAACTCGCGAGCCGCCTGCCACACGCGAAGCTTCTTGAAATCACCCATGACCATTGAAGCTGGATCGAGGTGTCGAACGGAGAGGGATCGATCTACTGCAGCCTGGACCCTTTGATTGCGTGCCGACGTGCAGACGTGCCGACGTGTATCCTGCTAGATGTTCTTCTCCTCCAGCAATGCAAGGAATTCCGCCGGCGTCTTCAGCTTCGCCAGCCGAGTCGGCACATCGGATTCCTTCGCAAACTGCGCAATCTTCCCAAGCACCGGCAGATACTGGTTGGACACTTCGAGCGGCGGGGCGACGATCAAGAAGAAGTCGTTGACGGGTTGGTCGTCGATGGCCTTGAAGTCGATCCCCTTGGCGCTGCGGCCGAAGACACAGCGGAGGCGCGTCACCACGAGCGAGCGGCAGTGGGGGATCGAGATGTGCTGGCCGATGCCGGTGGACCCCAGCGTCTCGCGCCGCTTCAGCATCTTGAACAGCATCGCCTGCGCCTTGTCGTCGAGCTTGAGCAGCCCGACGAGCTCCTTCAGCACCGCGTCCTTCGTGGTGCTCTCGAGCTCGAGCGTGATAGCATCTTCGGAGAAGAATTCGCGCAGGCGCATTCGCGGGCGAAAGGTAAATCTTGGTTGCTCCGGGCGCAACGCGCTATTACGTTCCAGCGCATGAACTTCCCGTACTCGGTCGCGCACGACTTCCCGCTCTTCCTCGCCCCCATGGCGGGGGTGTCGGAGTCCCCCTTCCGGCAGATTTGCCGCCGCTACGGGGCCGATGTCGTCGTGTCCGAGTTCATCTCCTCGGTGGGTATCTCGCTGGGGATCGAGCGCGTGCTCGCCGAGATGCGGTTTGAGCCTGTCGAGCGGCCCATCGGCATCCAGATCTATGGTGCCGACGCCACAATCATGGCCAAGGCTGCGGCCATGGTGACCGAGCTGTTCGAGCCCGACTTCGTCGACATCAACTTCGGCTGTCCCGTCAAGAAAGTGGTCCGCAACAACGGCGGCTCGGGCTGCCTGAAGGACATGAGCCTGGTCCGTGGCATCATTCGCGCCGTACGGGACGCCACGCATCTGCCGGTCACGGTGAAGATCCGGAGCGGCTGGGACGAGACACAGCGCGACCCGGTCGATATCGCGCTCCGCTGCCAGGACGCGGGGGCGCAGGCGCTGACGCTGCACCCGCGGACCCGCACGCAGATGTACCAGGGCACCGCGAACTGGGACGAGATCGCTGGGGTCGCGGGGGCGCTCACGATCCCGGTCATCGGCAACGGCGACATCCGCGCCCCCGAGGACGTCGTGGCGATGCGGAATCACACGAGCTGCGCCGGCATCATGATCGCCCGCGGCTCGTTCGGGAATCCGTGGCTGTTCGCCCAGGCGCGCGACCTGCTCGCCGGCCGGACCAAGCGCGCCGACCCGACGCCCGAGGAGCGCTTCAGCACCGCGCTCGAGCACGCCCGTCTGGCACTCCGGCTGCAGGGCGACACGCGTAAGACGGCGCTCGAGTTCCGCAAGCACTTCGGCTGGTATACCAAGGGACTGCGGGATGCCTCCGAATTGCGCCAGCGGCTCTTCGCCATCGAATCGATGGCAGAAGCCGAGCACATCTTCGCCGATTACCTCGCGCGACCCGCGCTGATTGCCGCGTGAACTTCGAGCAGCTGCCGTTCGCGACGATCGATCACCTCCGGCCCATCACGCAGGGGCATCAGGAGGTGATTTTTTGTCCGGGCAAGACCGTCGGCCAGGTCGTGGCCATCGCCGAACGGCTCGAGGTGGCGGGTGGCAGCTTCCTCGCAACCCGCGCCGACCGCGCTCAGGCAGAGGCACTCGCCGCCCGCTTTCCCAGAGTCGTAATCAATGAGCTGGGCCGGACGGCATACCTGCCGCCCGACCCCGAACCGCCGCCCACCGGTCGAGGCACGGTGCTCGTGTGCACGGCCGGCACGAGCGATCTCGCGGTGGCCGAGGAAGCAGCGGTCAGCGCCCGGGCGCTCAAGAATCACGTCGAGCGCCTCACCGACGTCGGGGTCGCCGGCATCCATCGTCTCTTGACGCAGACCGACGTGCTGCGGTCGGCGAGCGTCATCATCGTGGTCGCCGGAATGGAAGGCGCTCTCCCCAGCGTGGTGGGCGGGCTGGTCAAAGTCCCGGTGATCGCCGTCCCGACCAGCGTCGGCTATGGCGCGTCATTTGGCGGGCTCGCCGCGCTGCTCGCCATGTTGAACTCCTGCGCGTCTGGCGTCACCGTCGTCAACATCGACAACGGATTCGGTGCCGCCGCTGCCGCGAGCCGCATCAATCATTCGTAAACGGGCCCAAGCGCGGCGCTGGCTGGCGCTCGCGCTCCAACTGGTCGGCCTAGCCGCGGTCGGGGTCGGCGCGTGGCGGGGCGCAGGCTGGGGTGTGGTAGGAGCCGCGGGCGGAATGGCGCTCGCCCTTGGCTGGACGATCCGCTGGCGGCCGGGGCGGCTGCGGCGCCGCGGACCGCCGCCGCTCGGACCGGGCGAAGTGCTCGATCTATTGCGGAAGGCGTATGATGCCACCGCGGGGTGGAGCGTGGGCGCTGCTGACGATTCCCTCGAGGTCCTTTCTCCAGAGATCGATGACGAGGAGCGTCGCCGTGGCGCAGCGCTGGTCCAGCTCGCCTCGGTGGATGGTCGCCTGCATGTCGTCCGCGATCCGGAGGCCACGTTTGTTGCCGTTGGCGATTTTCCCTACGCCGCGGGACTCGCGTTGGGTGGCGCCGGTCATTCCGATGCGATCACCGATGCCATCGGGGCGGCGTTGCGCCGCTTCGTCGCGGGGATGCGGCTCGTCGAAGAGCAAAGCGGGGTGCCGCGCGCACGCATTGCGGCCGGGCGGGTGTCACGCCTGGTGGCGGGCGCCCAGACCCTCGAGGGGATCGCGCGGGCCGCCGTCGAGCTGGGAGAGCAGCTCACGCATCGCGGCGCCGCGCTGGTCATCGCAGGCGCCGACCAGCCTCGCATCGTCGCAGTCTCCGGCGCCGCCGATCGGCGGCTCGCCGGCGTGGAGCTCGCTGCCGATTCCGCCGTCGCGCGGGCAATCGCCTCCGGCCTTCCCGTCGCGACCCGCGGCGTCGAGGACGTGTTCGGCCCGGGCGTACCCGAGCGGCGCCGCAGCGAGCGGGCGGGGACGGCG
>WNGP01007097.1_pt1 | contig 27777 bp, 24 predicted proteins | sample 5407671 | NCBI WGS metagenome assembly WNGP01 (sample SAMN13153381, study PRJNA577476) | soil metagenome | isolation source: 40 cm soil or saprolite under Garry oak tree replicate 2 | place: USA:California | collected 2016-06-15
GGGCGATGACACAAAATAACTTGGGAATAGTATTATTCGATCAGGCAGAGCTTGCAGAGGAAGAAGAGCGAAGAAAGCTGCTAGACCGTGCGGTACAAGCATATCAGGCCGCCTTACAAGTGTATACAAGGGAGCTTATTCCGGCACGTTGGGCCATGGTACAAAATAACCTGGGTGTAGCGTTGCGCAATCAAGCCGAGACCGCAAAGGGAGAAAAACGGAGGGAACTGCTAGAACGTGCTGCGCAGGCATATCAGGCAGCCCTACAAGTGTACACCCGGGAACAGGACCCTGCTGGCTGGATGATGACACAGAAAAATCTGGTGAGAGTTTTGTATGATCAAGCGGAACTTGCGAAGGAAAAAAATTAAGAGGTGCTGCTAGAAAAGTGAATAGGTCTAACAAGCGGTGTTTTTTGAATAATATCCGCTCAAACAAAAAAAGAGTGCATCGACCGGTATATCTGCTCATGCGCTCTTTGATATCCTCTCCATCAAAATGCAGGCATAGCTCCTACACCCCTTTAACTCTCAAAACAACGATCTGAATAGCCTGATTTGAAAGTCGGTTGGGTGGTTTGTTGCATGGCTTCTCCTTCTTGTCCCTGTTTCGGATTCCTCTCGCGTTCAGTCGTTCCGGCTTCGGCTTCGGCTTCGCGGAGCCTTCGATCTGACGATCTGCGCCTGGCCACAGGTGCAAATCAGGATCGCGGCCCCTGTCTGCTCCAGTGATCTGAGAACCGCGTCAATAGAGGCATCGGACACATACAAGCGTGTCCGGCAGATAACGCAGTCCATTTCCATATCAACCACTCCTGTGGAGTGAGGATGCTGCACGCTATCTATGAGGAATTGCTTTCGCCTGGTCATTGCTTCCTCCGTGACGCTTCACCTGCTCATCAGCGCTGAATAGTGATCCGCTCGCCAGGGTGAATGAGAAACAACATCCCTCCCCATCTCGTCCCGTGCTTTCCACCCAAATAACTCCTCCCATCGCCTCGACCAATTGCTTGCAGATCGCCAGACCCAGGCCGCTCCCTGGCTGCGTACTGTCTACCGCATTCGGTAAGCGCATATAGCGTTGAAACAGCAGGTGTTGTTGTTCAAGCGGGATGCCTGGTCCTTGATCTCGAACGCGTACACAGATCATGCCAGTCTGTCCACATAGTTCGTTCGCTGCGCTTGTAGGAGCGGCGCTCACTGTAACGCGGGTCGAGGTGGGCGTATATTTGCAGATATTGGTCAGCAAATTGCGGATAATCTGGCGGACGAAGCGCGCATCGGCATGCACCTGCATCGATTCAGCAATATCCAGCTCGACGCGATAGTCCTGTAGGAACTGCGGCTCAAAGTGGGCCAACACGGTCTGGATCTCGTGTTTTAGCGAAAAGACGCTCAGGTGAAAGGGCTGCTGCGCCATTGGGGCCTGTGCTGTCGCCAGGGCTGTCTCGGTTAAGCTGAGTAGTTCTTCACACCCACTTTGGGCATAAGCGATGAAATGGGCTTGCGTCGTGGCATCTAGTTGTCCGTGACAGGTTTCCAGCAGTTCCAGATAGCCCTGGATTTGCGTGAGTGGAGTGCGCAATTCATGACCGAGGTTCTGCAGCGCCTGGTCTTTCAACTCGTTCAGTGCGCGCTCCTGCTCATAGGCCTGCTCCGTGCGTGCAATCGCATGCTGAGCGCTCAGAAGCGCTTTGGTCAGGCGGCTTAGTACCCCCACGATCAGGCACACGACCAATCCATACAACGTTCCCATCACGAACGGAACGAACCAGGCAGAGGACCAGAAAGAACCGCCAAAGGTCAATCCATAGGTTGCTCCTAGCACCAGCGTAATGCACGCGGCGCACAGCAGTCCCCCTCGAAACCCAAAGAGCCAGGTGGAGAGGACGAGAGGCAGCATCAGCACTCCGCCAAGGGAGGTCGTCGGGAAAGCCAGCCAATAGAGGCCCAGGCTCATAGCGAGCGCGCTAAGGATCAGCGCCAACCGTCTGCTGGTTGGCAGGTGCAGTAGCCGTAATGACAGGGTCACACCCGCGTTCATACGCTCTCCTTTCCTTTGTCCTTATTCAGCGTTCTTCTTTGCTGGGAGAACGCTATTCGTGGTATTTCCCCCTCTTATAGGCTCGCGGATGATGTTTCTGAAGCCAGAGCTCAACGTACCCGATGCGCATTTGCCGTGCTACAAAGCCAGCAGCAAAATCTTGCACCCGTGCTACCGCCTGCTGTGTATCGCTGTCCTCTTCACACTGCGTTTCAATCTCTACAAAATCTCCCAGTCCTTCCACCAGGTCCACACATACGACCAGGTTCTCAGATGTGTACTCGACCCGCCGGTTCTCGATGCGCGCCAGTTCAATCAGGCCATTCTGGTGAAGCGCCTCGTGAACGGTGTCTGCGGCGCGCCAGCGGGAAAGAAACTGCGAAAACAGGGTATTCATCTCCTGTGCCCGGGGCGGCTCTGGCTCCAGGGAAAACATCCGCTCAATACAATGAAGATGAGCAGGCGCGGCCTGCTCATTGTACTTGAATTCCAGGCGCTGGTGATTTCTCACGCGCACAAAAACGGCTTGTCCCAGCAGATCGAACGTTGCCGTGTCAAAGTACGTGTCCGAGTTCCACAGTCGACGCGCGAGATGCATCCTTGCCAGTTTTTCCTCGAGCCTGGGCCAGGATGCAGAAGAAATCTCAAACTTCAGTTCGACCTCGATCACCCCACCGCCTCCTTTTGTTGGACCAGCATCATGGCATCTGCTGAAGACTGGAAGGCTCGTCCTCCATGCCGTTCAATCATCTGGATCAGCCTCTGGAGGCGGTTTGGGTCTTCGTAGCGTGTCCAGGTGGGCGCGTGAGCAGACCAGGAGACGGTACATGTTTGGCTGGGAATCGTCTCCAGCGTCCCTGGCGGAATGAACCGCACAAATTGCCGACGCGCGTCGGCATAGAGTGGTCCTACAATGAATCCTTCACAGCCGGCGCGTACTCCTTCCATCATAACGCGCTCATACTCCGCGTCGGGAATATGGGGCAATACGGGACGTACGGCGATGAACACCGTGATACCGATGCGGGTGAGATTGGCTACGGTGCGCATCCGCTCAGCAGGGGATGGAGTATGCGGCTCTACTATAGGGGCGGAATCCCAGCAACTGAGAGAAACCAACGCGCTCATCGTCATTCCCCTGGCTACCATCTGGGAGTGAATATCGCTCAACGCATCGAGGGTAGCGTCTGCGAGCGACGCTTTGGTACTAAAGTTCAGGTGCTTGTCCATCGTTGCCAGTTGCCTCAACATAGCGATTCCGCGTTCAGGGCAAGCAAAAGGATCACCATCATACCCGAATTGAATGGTTTCAAAGGAGGTTTGGTTCGCAGCAGTAAACGCGCGGAAGCGAGAGAGAATCTCTGTGGCATCGACGCGAGCGAGTCCCACCTCGCCCCCCCTCGTGTAGCAGTACCGGCATCCAAAGGGACAGGGCGCTCCGACAGGAACCAGGACACGCCGCCGCTCCACCTTGAATAGAATTTGTCTGCGCATGAAAGTACCTTTCTTGGACTGCAATCTGAAGGAGAGCGTGAGAAGCATCCTTCCATCGTAAAGGTGCTCTTCCTCCCTGATCACCATTCATTCTGGTGATCGTTAAGAAAAGTATACTACAACAAACGCAAAAAACAAGACATGTTTGAGCATTTTCTATATTTGTAGCATTTGCGGCATAATTGTCTAATTTACCTTATCTGCTGAGAATTAGCGAAATATTGATCGATGTAGCAAAAATGATAAAAATTGAGCAGATTGTATTCATCTGTCAAATATCGGCCACCATGTACAGCAGAGCGGAGCAAAGGGAACTCTGCTCAACAATGGCTGAATAGATGACACCTGATGTATATGTACATGAAGCCGACACCTGGACAGAAACCTCGCTTGATAAGCAGAATGGCGCAAATTCGCAGGAAAGTCTTGTGCTTTTCTCCAATGTAAGGTATGCTGTTGTAAGCGTGAGAAAGGAATGGGAGAAACAGGGTTGGAGCTCGGAGCATGGAGGGGAGATTGTTACATCCAAAGTCTTTCTGGTTGAATCGGACCAACACGTCTGTAGTAAGGAGAAAGATGCCACATGGCAGAGCTACTGCAAGGGAACGTAACCGAAGCGAGGCTGCTCAGCGATGAACGGTTCCTGCGCAAAATTGCATACCTGTACTACGAAGATGGTCACTCGCAGGAAACCATTGCGGGCATGGAGTTTTGCGCCAGGCAAACGGTGAGCAAGGCGCTCCAGAAGGCGCGAGAACGAGGGATTGTCCGTATTGCTATCGTTCCTGACTTGCGTACAGGGTATCTTCGTAACCTCGCACGTGAAGTACGCATGGAGCTTGGCCTGCAAGACCTTATCCTTGTGCCCGGCCAGAGCCTGGATGCGATTCATGCGGACGAGACCCTCGATGAGGTCGTGATCGAAATCGCGAGCGCAGCTGCTGACTACCTCGATCAACTGCTCACGGATTCGGATATTCTGGCGGTTTCCGGAGGAAAGACATTCATGCGCAACCTCGTGCGTTATGTGAAACCGACCAGGCTCCTCCCGCATATGCGGGTCGTCGCAACCATAGGGTTTGCGACGGCGCATACCAACTTTGGAGATGCGAACCTGATTGCGCATGATCTTGCCGAGGCATATGGGGCACAACACCTTTGGTTCCCGTGCCCGGCCTTCCTATCGGATGAGGCGCAAGTGCAGCAAACTCGCCAACTCCCGCTTGTCAAAGAGTCCTACAGGATGATGACTCAGGCGAACGTAACAATGATGGGACTCTGGCCCCCTCGTACTGATGATGAGATGGTGCTACAAGGCCTTCTCTTGCAGGAGCGAAGAGAGGCGATAGAATCCTACCAACCGGTCGCAGATATTAACCATTGGATCTTCGATGCGAATGGGAGGTGTATTAACGAATTGCTGGAGCCGCCGCCCTATTTTCTCTCCGGGTTAGAGATACCACGACTCAAGGAGAAAATCCAGCAGAGTAGCGCCAAGGTGATTCTTGTTGCAGGGGGCGGTCCATCCTATGTCCCTGCTATTCGAGCCACGCTCAAGGCAGGGCTTGCGAATATCCTGGTCACCGATCATGTCACCGCAGAGCTCTTGCTCATGAACGCCTGACCAGAGGCCGAGATGTGGAAAACAAAAGAGATGAACAAGGACCAGGACAAAGCCATCGGCCATTCATAACCTCAACAGAGAGAAATACAGGCACCTGGCTCAATTGATGAAAATCTAGACAGGCCCTCCTCATTCAAGTATAATGAGGAGCGATGAGTACCACAACCCACGTTGAGGAGAACTAAGATATGTCTACCCCCCCGACTGACCCTCGTCGAGAGCATCCAAGCACGTATTTTGTGCAGGATCGATCCAATGAAGAAGAACTCGATCGCCTGCAGATCCAGGACCAAATGATCACCGCGGGCATGGGCGGGGTGCTGCCGGAGCAGCCCGACCCGGCGATCTTTCGGCGCGTGGTGGATGTCGGGTGTGGTACCGGTGGCTGGCTCATCGAAGCAGCCAGGACCTATCCGGCAATGTCCCTGCTGGTGGGGGTGGACGTGAGCAGTCGAATGCTTGAGTACGCACGTGCCCGGGCAGAGGCCCAGCAGGTCAGTGATCGCGTGCAGTTTCGTGCCATGGACGCGTTGCGCATGCTGGAATTTCCCGCTGATTTTTTTGACCTGGTGAACCAGCGCATAGGGGCCAGTTACCTGCGCACCTTAGATTGGCCTAAACTGCTGCACGAGTACCAGAGAGTGACCCGACCGGGCGGAGTGATCCGGGTGACAGAAGGCAAGATCGTCTTTGAGAGTACCAGTCCAGCTCTGACGCGTCTCTCCGAACTTGTGCTTGATGCGCTCTACCGGGCGGGGCACCTCTTTACCCCAGACAGGAACGGAGTGACAAGCGAGTTGGCCCGCCTGCTGGATCAGTATGGGATCCAGAATGTGCAGACGCGTGCCTATGAGCTGGAGTATCGCGCTGGCACCAGTGAAGGTCACCTCTTTTATGAGGATATGAGGCGTGTGTTCCGGACGGTCGTGCCTTTCTTGCATAAGTGGAGTCGGGTACCTGACGACTACGAGGTGATCTACCAGCAGGCGTTCAGCGAGATGCAACAACCGGACTTCGTAGCGACCTGGGGCCTGCTCACCGCCTGGGGGAACAAGCCCAGACCAAAATCACGGCAGTCAAAGGCATAACAAGACCGGGTAGGGAGAGACAAGTCCGTGCTATTCGTAGAGAAGAACGGCGGGTGTTGCCCAGTCGCTAGATGAGAGTAGGTTATAGCAGCACGCTTGCCAGACCAGACACCCTGCAAGTACAAAGGAGAGAAACACGATGCCGACGCCTTCGCAGCCACAAAAACAACACTATTCCGGTACTTACTTTGTTCAAGACCGAGAGAATGAAGAAGAGCTCCGTCGCGTAGCCGAACAGGATCGGCTCGTTACAGCATCGATGGGCGGGGTTCTGGTAGAGCAAGCCGACCCGAGCGCTTTTCGGCGTGTGCTTGATGTTGCCTGCGGAACAGGTGGCTGGGTTATTGAGGCCGCCCAGACTTATCCTGAGATGTCGCTGGTGGGGGTTGATGTCAACCGGCACGTGATCGAATATGCTCGTGCGCAAGCAGCTGCTCACCACGTCGGTGACCGCGTCGAGTTTCGCGTTATGGATGCGTTAAGCCTTCTCGATTTTCCTGATGCCTCCTTCGACCTGGTCAATCTGCGGTTTGCCATTAGTTTTGTGCGCACCTGGGATTGGCCCAGAGTACTCAATGAGCTGCTGAGGGTGCTGCGTCCGGGAGGCGTGGTTCGCCTCACAGATGAGGAAGTAATCCACCAGAGTAACAGCCCCGCGGCCATGCAGTTCTGCGAGATGGTCTTATGTGCCCTGTTCCGGTCATGGCACCTCTTTGCGCAAGAAAGTACAGGGTTAACCGCTCACCTCGTCCCTCTGCTCAGTCAGCATGGCTGCCAGCGGGTGCAAACAAAAGCCCACGCCTTGCAGTATCGAGCGGGAACCCCCGAAGGGCAGGTGTATATCGAAGATGGAATGCGTATATTCCGAACACTTCGCCCATTTCTCCAAAAATGGGGCTGCATGAGCAAGGATTACGATGCTATCTGTCACCAGGCAGTCGAAGAGATGCAGCGCCCCGATTTCTGTGCAGTCTGGCACCTGCTCACGTCTTGGGGCACCAAGCCCAGGTCAAAATCTCAGCAGCCACAGCCATAACAGGAGGTCTCTTGTCATGGATGCGCAGCCTGCTGTTGAAATCGCATTGCCTCACGTAAAATCTGCCTTTGCAACAGCTTCAAACTCAATGCATTAGCCACCACGCGGAGTGCAGGGATTAGGCTGAATATCACTACTGGAATCAAGGAAATTCCACACGGAACCGGTGATACTCGCATTGGCGTCTGGGCCATCACCAATCGCCAGGCTGTAGGGACGGGTGGTGTCCCTACTCTGTCCAAAATCGTCATCAACTCTGAAGCGTACAGCCTACCGCCCGGCACACAGCAAAAAGGTCAGAGGTAATGTATGGGGCGAGTTGGATACCGTCGTTATGATTGCCGGAGATACGCAGGTGCGCGCTGGAGCTGCCTGGTTTGAGGTACATCCGAGTCTGGATAAGGCGGGTGTACTCACGAGCAGCACCAGCATGGTCAACCAGGGCTACGTGGTATCGAAAGGGAACTACCTGCTCTATCCAGCTCTTCAAGTCAGCCCTTCGGGAACGGCTGTGATGGTGCTGACCCTTTCTGGCGTAAATCACTTCCCAAGCGCAGTGTATACCGTGATGCCCGGTGGCCAGAACTCATTCGGCATCATCCATATCGCCGGATTTGGCACCACTCACTATGATCCGACCGCGACCCGCTGGGGCGATTATTCATGGGCTACCCTTGCTCCCGATGGGAAGAGCGTCTGGCTGGCAACCGAGTACATGCCACCCAGGTCGAGTCAGACAGCCAATCAAATAGCGGACTGGGGTACCTTCGTGATGCAGGTCAGCGCGTAATCTGTAGGGACAATGGTGGTGTGGGGTGGATGTAGGGGCCTTGTGCCTTTCCGAGAAAACGTCTATACAACATCTAGACACCTATCGATGGATACCAGGACTAAACTAGAAATAACAGCGTACACTATGCTGTTCTCTTCAATACTACCATAACAGGGGTACTTAAGATGAAAATAGCAATCACCGGCGGCGCAGGGTTTGTCGGCTCCCACCTGGCGAAAGCCTATCTCGATGCCGGCCACGATGTCCTGGTCATCGACAGCCTGATCAATGGCTCGCGACAGACCGTAGATTCACGCGCACGCTTTTATCACCTGGATATTCGCGATACGAAGCTACAGACCATCTTGCAACTGGAACGCCCTGATGTTGTCAGCCACCATGCAGCCCAGCGCGCGCCATCTTTTCCCGGCGAATCATCGCTCTCCGATGCAGATGTGCATGTGCGCGGCCTCTTAAACGTACTGGAAAGTTGTGTCAGCGCCTCCGTTCGCAAACTCATCTTTGTCTCCGGCGGACCCACACTCTATACACCAATCCCCTGTTCGAAATATGAACAAGAAACACTTCCTATAGTCAAAGAAGATACGCCTTTATGTCCACAACTTCCTGCCGACATTACAAAAGTAGCGGGTGAGTGGTATGTGCGGTACTATACTCAGCAGTATGGCCTGGAACACACCATTTTGCGCTATGCACATATCTATGGGGAGAAGCAGAGCGAACTGGCGCAGCACCCGGCTGCTTATTTTATCTCCATGCTGTCTCAGTGCCGGCGCCCAATTATTCGTGGGTCAGCGCGCGATGTGTGCGACCATATTTTTATTGATGATGTGGCACAAGCCAACCTGCGCGCCTTAGAACGCGGCCGCAACTGCACTATGCACATCAGTTCGGGCAAAGGGTATACGCTCAACCAGTTCTTCTGCGCGATCGCGAGGCAACTCTCAAGTGAACTCCTGCCACTCCATATTTCAAGTTCGCCAGGAGAGCCGACTACCATTGTATTGGATAATACACTTGCCCGGCAGCAACTAGGCTGGCAACCCGAGATCAGCTTCAGTGAAGGTATCAAGCGAACTGTTGAGTATCTGTGCGGTAACAGGGTAAACCCGCCTCAAGTACAGGCTCACGCCCGCCAGCGAGTTGCCGATGCCGTCCTGGTGTAGGGTATCTCACAACGTTCTTTCTGGCAGAGATGGGAGGCTTCCCGGTACATCATCTACGTGGTCCAGAGAAGTCCCGTGTGCCAGAGGTAGCTTGAGGGTGACTGTTGTTCCCTGGTCAGGGATGCTGGTCAGGCTCAATGTGCCGCCATGAGCAATGGCGATGCCCTGGGCGATGGAGAGTCCGAGGCCAGTGCCTCCCGCCTCACGCGAGCGGGCTTTGTCTACACGGTAGAAGCGTTCGCCAAGGTGTGGCAGGTGCTCGTCTGCTATGCCAATGCCGGAGTCGGAGACCTCCAGGATGGCCTGTTCCTGTTCCGTCACCGTTCGCACCATGACATGACCGCCATGGCGATTATATTTGATGGCGTTGTCGAGCAGCGCGAGAATTGCTTGTTCGAGCAGTGTCGGATCGCCGATCACCAATGCTGTATCGTTGGATTCTTCTCGAATACTGATCTCCGCCTGGTCCGCCAGGGCTTGTATGCGCCGCGCCCCCGCGCGGGCCACATCAGCGAGGTTCACCACCTCGTGCTCCCGGTGTGAGGAACTATTGTCAAGGCGGGCAAGCGTCAGCAAATTCGTCGCCAGATTTGACATGTGGTGCGCTTCAGCGACAATATCCTCTAAGAGAGCTGCGTCTTCTTCCTCCAGGTGTTGACGGCTGCGCAGCAGAACTTCGGCATCCGCGCGCAGCAGCGTCAGCGGTGTGCGTAGCTCGTGCGCAGCATCAGCAATGAAGCGCTGCTGGTTGGCCCAGGCCAATCGCGCCGGTGCCAGCGAGCGGTTTGCCAGGAACAGCCCGCCCACCCCCGCGCCGAGCAGCGCAAAGCCTCCCACGGCGAGTAAGAGCTTGAGCAGCAAAGAGACTTCGTCTTCCTGTGTCTGGATATATGCACCAACCACCACTACACCCTGGTGATTTGGGGCCACCTGCGCGTAGCGATAAATGTCCCCATACGAACCCCCTAGATTAACAATGTCGGTAGCGCTGCCCGACTCCGACTCTAAGGCCGACTGCACCAAAGTATTTGCAGTGAGAAAGGCTGGTGGAAGCTGTGTGGTATTGACAGATGATAGTAATGAACCGTTCTGATTGAAGCATGCCACCACCATAAACATGGGCCCCTGGCCAGGCGGCGGACCAATTGGGCCTTGAGGGGTGAATTGCCCGCAGCCGTGGTCATGCTGGTCAATGAGCCATTGATGCGCACGGCCTTGAGCTGCCGTGGCGGCGTTATCCTCGATAGGGGTAAGAAGGGAACGTTGGACTGAAAAGTAGAGGGCCACACTGAATAGCACCAGGGCTGCGCCCAGAACCAGGCAGTACCAGAGCGTTAAGCGAATGCGGAGTCCTTGAAACAGGGCCGCTCCTGGCTCACGTGAGAAGCGACCCCTGCCACCATGCGGGGGCCACCAGGTGGACATGCTCCTGTTCATACTGCTGCTCCTTTGCTGCCATGTACTATGCTTCGATCTTGTAACCAACGCCGCGCACCGTCTTAATTAGTGGACGCGAGAAGCCCTGGTCAATCTTGTCACGCAGATAGTGAATGTAGATATCGACGACATTGGAGAGCGCCTCCAGGTCATAGCGCCAGACCGAGTCAACGATTTGCGTGCGCGTAAGTACCCGGCCAGGATGGCGCATCAGGTATTCCAGCAATGCAAACTCTTTAGCCGTCAACTCGATGACACGTCCGGCTCGACGCGCTTCGTGCCGCACCAGGTCGAGCGTCAGATCGCCTACAGAGAGTTGGAGGGTCTCATCAAAACCGCGTTCGCGGCGGCGGAGCAGGGCGTTGATGCGCGCCAGCAGTTCCTCCATGGCGAAAGGCTTGGTCAGGTAGTCATCGGCCCCCACATTGAGACCCGTCACACGGTCCTCGACCGCGCCACGTGCTGTGAGCATCAGCACCGGCGACAAAATACGCTCAGCACGCATCTGGCGGCAGATCTCGAGCCCATCGAGTCCGGGCAACATCACGTCAAGAACCACCACATCATAAGTGTCGCTCAGAGCAAGGTTTAGCCCAGTATGCCCGTCATGCGCGAGATCAACGGTGTGGCGCTCTTCCAGCAGGACGCGCCGCAACAAAAACGCAAGGCGCTGCTCGTCCTCTACCACAAGAATATGCATTGCTCTATCCCTTTTTTCTCATGTAGGTGCCATAGGGACGCGATGTACCGCGTCCTCTTCTACTATATCGCATAACGGTTGGCACTGCTACAACTGAACTCCGTATATCATCATCTTCCACCAGATGACCCAGTGCCGCTCTTGTCCATTGTGCTACCTGCCGTCGAAGGGTATCATCTGTCATCTGCTTTGCCATGAGCATCACTCCTCTTTCTTCGGTGCGCTTCATTCATTTGAGTGCGCCGTCTCATCAAATATGTTCCGTGCTGCTATGCTCTAGCGTAGCACCGTTTCATTGAATTCTCATGAGAAGTGTATGAGAAGATTCTCATGGAAGTTAGAGATACCTCTTGACCAGATTGATCATGTATTTTCGATGAACGCCAATTACAACATGAGTCATCCCGAATTTTGACGGATGAGTTTAGGGAGAGGGAAAAAGGGTCGGCAGAAAAGGGACGCTACCTCATCTCTAGTGAGGTAGCGTCCCTTTTCCAGGGAAAGCAGAGGAAAAGGAAGGGCTTTGACCTTCGCTGCTTCCTCCTCCGTCTGGGCGAGATGAGCGAAGCATGGCTTTTTGCCTCTTTTCCTGGAGCAAACGAGACAGCCTCCCCTAGGAGCTGCTCGCAGAGGGCGAGCAGTTCCGAGTCGCTAGCCTGTCCCCCTCCCTCAAGGGAAAGGATGAGCCTCCTGTCAGCCTGGCCTTAGGCTGACAGGAGTCGGACGCTGGACCGTCGTCGTTGTGCCAGGAGGGCAAAGTCGGGCGGATACTTCTGCCATAAACGCGAGAGGGCGTTGCGTAGCCGATAAAGTGGAGCTTTGGCCTGGCGGCAGTGCCAGCCGGTGCGATGACAATAGTGGCGCAAGAGCCACAGCCGCAAGGGGTCATAGCACGCCTCCAAGAGCGTCAGGAGAAAGGCGTAGGCCAGCGTGGCCATCAACAGCAACTTCTCGCGTTCGGCCCAGTGCCAGAGCCGGGGACTTTGGAAGGCCAATTCGCTTTTGTCGTAGCGCCAGGTCTGCTCAATTTGCCAGCGACGCACATAGGCAAAGACCACTTGCCAAGCCTCTTCCTCGCTGGTCACCGCTTCGTTGGTCAGCAGATACCAGGGCAGTCGTCCCGCACTGCGACAGACCACCAAGGACAAGGCCACATCCGGATGCTCGGGATGGCGCACCGGTAGCACCAGCACACTGGCTTGTACCCAGCGGCTTCGCCGACTATCCCAGAGCAGGCGATCGCGGGAGCCACGTTTGCCGCGGGCGATGTGCCAGGCTTTGCGCTTGGTGCCCTGAGCATCGATGAGCTGGTAGTCCTTGCGCCAGCGCAGCACGAAGCGCAAGCTCACAGCCAGCAGCAAGCCCAGCCACAGGCCACCGGCAAAGCCTTGGTCAAAGACATGCACCACCCGTCGTCCCCACTGCGCCGCACAGGTGAGCAGCAGCTTCGCTTCTTCATCCCGCTTGAAGGAGGCCTGAGGGCCTCGCGAACTCCACCAGCGCATGGCCGCTAAGAGGGGTGGCCCCTGCTGCTCGCTGCGCCCGACTAGCAGCAGGCCTATCCATTGCAAACCTGGCACGAAGATCGGCTTCTGAGGCGGGGAGTAGTAGCCTTTCTTGTAATGGGTTAAGCGCTTGGCTTTGCTGGAACGCACCGCACACAGCCCCTCCATCTGCTGGCTCTCCGGCTTCTCCCACACGCTTTCGTCCCATATCACTAAGCCTTCCTGTCCCGTCTGCGTCCACTCCTCCACCTGCTGACTGGCTCGCTGCCAGAGAAAGCGCGCGATCAGCCAGGCCGCCCACTTGCAGGAGTGCAGCAAGTTACTGAGGCGTTTAGTGCCGGCGGGAGCCTGGTCCGGCGCTGCCAGATAGCTGCCCAGTTCACTCAAGAGTAAGCCATTGGCGCGATCACGGAAGGTGATGATCACCTGGATGGTGGACAGAAACGTGCGCACCAGTCGTTTGTCCAGCAGGCTATCTAACTCGATCAATAACGGAAACAGAAAGCGGGCTAATGCCTCGCCTAGTCCTTGCCCCATCTGTGCTGCATCGTAGGGAGGGACTTGCAGGGCTTCTCGCCGTATGAGATACTGAGTAGGCATACACAAAACCTCCTGTGAAGACCTCAAAGATGCTTTTTCTCTTCTTTAGTCTATCGCAGGAGGGTCTGTTTCGCTAGCTCATCCTGTAAATTCGGGATGACTCATGTTTTCCAACGAAAAACTAATGACTGTACTGTAAGATTAGGTACAAAGGGAAAGAGACCTTTAAATAGTGATATTTCCATGAGTAAGAGTGAGAGGATATCATAATGGACGGATACGAACATCACTGGATGCACGGTCATCCATGGGATTATGCCTATGGCTGGTGGCCAGATACACTTCTATGGGTGCTGGGTACTCTGTTGTGGTTGGGGGTGTTCATAGCACTCACCTGGTTGCTGCTGAGGTGGATCATGCCCTACATAAAGCCCATAATCTCAGACATATTTGGCATAGCGCCGCCAGATACTTCCCCGTTAGAGATATTGCGCCAGCGCTACGCTGCTGGTGAAATCGATGCTGTTACGTTCGAGCAGATGCGGGAGCGGCTGGAAGCATCTTATTCTCACCCTTTATATCATTGTCCAGCCGACCAGGGAGAGCGCTATATCAGAGGCAGTAGCAAAGCTGGTCATGGTTCCATGGGTGAATGAGCCAAAGGCCAGGGCTGCGTAAATCAGCCCTTCACCCTCTCTGGCTCTGGTTCACTGAGTCTGGCAACAAGATCGAGCGAATCACTGTCCGATAATAAAAAGGCAAGGCAGTAGGAGATTGTATCTCTAACCGCCTTGCCAGCAACCACATTATCTGAAGAGGCCGAGTTTCAAGACGCGGGAGCGGCCTCCGCCCCTGCGGTGCCACGGCGCAGCTTGAGCAGCAGCGCGGCGGCATAGAAGACCATCACGAAGACCAGCAGCATGCGATAGCCGATGAGCATACTGAAGTACTCCATGCCGCCTCCCACCATAATCCCCAGCAGGTTGGAGGCAAAGGCGATATCAGCGGTCTCGCTATCGCGGAACGAATTGGTGAAGATGATATTGGCCAGGAAGACCGGCGCGAACGCCAGCGCGCTTGCCACCAGATAGCGGACAACCGGGTTGCTGAAGAGCAGCGCTTCAGGTGGCAGCAGGATATTGAACAGCAGGATGCCGAACAGCAGCAGGTAAAACACCCAGATGCGCTTGAACTTGAAGTAGCGATTGACCAGGATGGCCAGCAGCACGCTGCTCAGGATGGCGAAGAAGACCAGGGCGTTGACCAGCCAGGTGTTGCCGAACAGCAGCGAGAAGGTGGTCAGACTCTTGATCTCCAGCAGCATGAAGGCCACCCCCAGACAGAACATGTGCAGGTCAAAACGCCGCAGCACTTTGCGCGGTGCTAACGTCAGACTTTGCGCGGTGCTAACGTCAGCGTGCCCACCAGGGCAAACCCCGCTACCATCAGCAGACCCAGAATGTAGAGCGACGGAAAACTCTTGTCTTGCAGGTACAGGAATGGCCAGTCGTCAGTAGCCGGTGTGGCCGAGGTGAGGGGGTAGAAGCCCTGTCCCACGATCCCTAGCGTTGTAGAGTTCGGGTTCGTAGCCATTTGATGATATGGGCCAAACTCGCCAGGTGGTAATGTCGCCAGCCGAGGTCCATCCATGATGGTGGCGGCCTTTCCCCAACCGCCATAACCGGTGACGAGCGGCTGCTGGTTGTTGAAGGCGTGTCCCACCATGTCGGCCAGTTTCTGCACCAGCCAGTCATCGCGATAGTAGTTGTAGAGCACCAGCACTCCGTTATTGGTCAGCCGAGTTCGTGCTGTCACCAGCGAATCCTGGGTGAGCAAGAAGCTCTCCAGGCGCAGGCTGGTATTACTCGAGGTGAGGGTGAGCGAATCGGGCAGGGCAAAGATAATCAGGTCGTACTTGTCGGTGGTATTCTGCAAGAAGTTGCGCCCATCATCGATGACCACGTGCACGCGCGGGTCCTGGTAAGGATGATTGGGGTGGAACTGGACACCGAGCTTCTGGATGGTAGGATCAATCTCCACCGCGGTGATCGAATCGACGCCATAGGCCTCAGCAATCGCCACGTCCGACCCGCTTCCGGCACCGATGATCAGCGCGTGATGGAAGGTCTTACCGAAGGTCTTGTAGACGAGCTGGTAAAACGGCTCCTTGTAATGCCAGTCGGTCATCGTTTGATGCCCGCCAGCATTATTAACATCGACAATATAGCCGTTAGGAACAGCGGGTTGGAGCAAGATTTTATAGTAAGGCGACCAGTACGCGCCCGCCTGCAGCTGTCCCACTTCCAGAAGACACACCCCCATCACTGCCGCAGCGAACAACACCGTTCGTTTGGCGCTGAGTAGCAGCACGGCCAGTCCCAGCACGGAGAACCAGACGAGCGGCGGCAGGGAGAAGTACGACATCGTGGCGAAGGAGGCAATGCCAGCCAGGCTGCCGATGATGTCATAGGTGTAGGCGGTAAGTGGCTTCACTTGCGTGAATAACTGGCCAAAGGAACGAGACAGGGGGATGAAGCAGAGCACTACCATCCCAAAGATGATGGGGAGTGCCATATAGTTTTCTGCACCGCTGCGCACTTCGCTTGCACCATAATAGAGTACCTGGATCGAGCGGATATGTAGCTCGAACTTGTTGCTTGCCACGACGTACACGAGCAGTAGCACCAGCAGAGGAAAAGGTGGAAACCAGAAGCGTTTGCGGCGGGCGGCCAGCATACCCAGGCCGATGCCCAGGAACGAGGCCAGCAGGATGAAGTTGGTGAAGTAGCTCAGGTAGCGCACGTACGAGGGGATCCAGCGAATACAAAGCAACTCGAAGAAGAGCATCGTGAAGGAAATAAGGAAAATTCGTGCCCGTTTATCAGCGATAAAGGGATGCTCTGGCGAAAACAATTGTAGGAGTTGGAAGAGTCTTGCGCGTAATTCGGTAAAGCGACTAGAGAACGAATTCCCTTTGGGAGCAGATTCCTTCTGTTCTATAGTTGTTGAGTCACTTGACTCTTCATCCACTACCGGAAGCTGTTCGTTCTCTAAAGAGGCATCTTTCATGGTCTATCCTTTCCATTTTGCATATGCAGAACCACCAGGTCTTTCAATCACCACGGGAATAGGCTCTCGTTTATTCTGTCCATTTTCTATAATGGCGCTGGCAATAGCAAGATATTACTTGAATAATTTCTCGAAGACTGGCCGCGTCTATTGTAACGAGAGAGCCGCGCCTATCGTAACGAGAGAATAGAAAAGGGTCAAGTCAAGAATGAAGAAGCCAGGACGAATTGCTCTGAAAACGACAGAGAAATTGCACCATTGAAACGCAGCCTGTATTACGAATCCCCGTTCAACTTTTCCCTCTTCCTCACGTACATGTGATAAGGTAGTAATAGCTATCATCATGAATTATGGAAAAGGGAACAGCGTATGGAGGACTCACTTCGAGCGGCCAGCAACCCCGGCAGCCAGCCAACTACAACCGATAGAACTACAAGCAAACTTCCAGCGGAAGATACGCTAAACAATACAGATGCAGTAAATAGCTACCCCGAATTACAGCTCGCCGTTGTCGAGGGTTTCCAGGTCGGGCGAGGTGTGGCGCGCCTCGATACCGCCGATATAGCTCGCCTGGGCTGTCAGCCGGGCGATACCATCTTGATTACCGGCGCGCGCACCACCGCTGCTAAAGTCGTGCCAAGCGGCGGTATTGATCGGGGGCAGCAATCCATCCAGATGGATAGCCAGGTGCGGCAGAACAGCGCGTCGGGCCTGGGTGAGCGCGTGACAGTGCGCAAAGCGAAAGTGCAGAATGCCGAGAAGGTCACATTGCTGCCTCTTACCGGAGGGACGCCTATTCAGGAGGGTGATTTGCAGTATATCGCCCGTTACCTGGTTGGCTTGCCCGTTACTATCGGTGACCTCATACGCGTCGGCACACCCGGAGCCGCGCCGCGTGAATTTCTCATCATCGGCACAACGCCCGCGACACCCAGCTATAGTGTGCGCAAGCGTGTGACGGGCGAATTAGAAACGCTTGTTCCCCCACAACCGCAGCCGGTCACCGATACCGAAGCGGTCATCGTGCATCCAGGAACCATCGTGCGAGCACAGGCGCGCGGCGCGACACGACCCGGCGGCCTGGGGCGTGTCAGCTACGAGGATATTGGTGGCCTGGGCAAAGAACTGCAGCGTATTCGCGAGATGATCGAGTTGCCCCTGAAATACCCGGCAGTCTTTGATCGCCTGGGCGTTGAACCGCCCAAAGGTGTGCTGCTCTACGGCCCTCCTGGAACAGGGAAAACCCTGATTGCCCGCGTGGTAGCATCCGAGACGAACGCAGCCTTCTTCATCATTAATGGCCCCGAAATCATGAATAAATTTTATGGCGAAAGCGAATCGCGCCTGCGTTCCGTCTTCCAGGAAGCACAGCGGCGCGCACCCAGCATCATCTTCATCGATGAGCTTGACGCGCTCGCACCCAAACGCAGCGAGACGGGTGGCGAAGTCGAGCGGCGCATTGTTGGGCAATTACTGGCCCTCATGGACGGCATGGCATCGCGCGGCCAGATCGTGCTGATTGGCGCGACGAACCAGCCCAACGCCCTTGATCCGGCCATGCGCCGTCCGGGCCGCTTTGATCGTGAAATTTCCCTGCGCGTGCCTGATGTGCGCGGGCGCACGGAGATACTCCAGATTCACAGCAAGGACGCGGCGCTGGCCAATGATGTTGATTTCGCGCGCCTGGCCCAGTTGACGCCCGGCTTCGTCGGCGCTGATCTGGAGGCATTGTGCCGCGAGGCCGCCATGATCGCACTGCGGCGTGTGCTGCCACATATCGACTACGAGAAGGGCTATATTCCTTACGCAACGCTCGTCAACCTCAATATCACGATGGCGGATTTCCAGGCCGCCTTGCGCGAGATCGAGCCATCCACCACCCGCGAAGTCTATGTCGAGGTCAGCGAAACGTCATGGGACGATATCGGCGGCCTGGAGAAAGTTAAGGCGCTGCTCACCGAAGGCGTGGAATGGCCACTGCGCTACCCGGAAGTGTATTCCCATGCTAAAGTTGAGCCGCCGCGCGGCGTCTTGCTCTCTGGCCCTCCGGGATCGGGAAAAACGCTGATTGCGCGCGCGCTGGCAAATCAATGTGAAGCCAACTTCATCTCGATTAAAGGGCCGGAATTGCTCTCAAAGTGGGTCGGCGAATCCGAGAAGGGCATCCGTGAAGTTTTCCGCCGGGCGAAGCAAGCCGCGCCGTGCATTGTCTTCTTCGATGAGATAGATGCCCTGGCGCCCCATCGCGGTGGAGATATCGACGGACATGTGGGAGACAGGGTCATCGCGCAGTTGCTCACCGAGATGGACGGCGTCGAGGGGCGCGCTGGCGTGATTGTGGTAGCCGCCACCAATCGCCCAGAACTGATCGATACCGCGCTGCTTCGTCCTGGTCGCTTCGACCTGGTGGTTGAGTTAGCCCATCCCAATGAGATCGAACGCCGCGCCATCTTCGCCATCCATACAAAGGGCAGACCACTCGCCCCCGAAATCACGATGGAGGAATTGGCCAGTCTGACCGAAGGACGCAGCGGCGCGGACATCGAGGCCATCTGCCGACGTGCCGCCCTCTTAGGCTTGCGTGAATGGATCGCTCCTAAATTGACGATCGGTCGCGTGCAGGTGACTGAAGAAATCGAGGGAGGTCAAGTCACGACACCTCCACCGACTGCGGCTCCAACGCAGCCCGCCATCCCCCCAACTCCATTCATAATTCGCCCCGACCATTTTGCCACTGCCATTGGAGAGCAGCGCGAACGGTACACCGTGCAAGAAGAGGCAGAAGATGCACGTGTACGCAAACAAGTAGGCCGACAGCGTTTAATTGATATGGCAGCAGATTTAGACGAGCGTGGCAAACCACCTCTGCACGGCTTCCGCCTGTGGCTGGCGCGCCTGTTTGGGCTGGTGTGATTTCATTATTCAAATGAAATAGATCGTCGGGTAATGTTTGTAGAGGCGCAATTTATTGCGCCCTCTTCCCAGGCCGATGCGTGAGAACGAGGGCGCAATAAATTGCGCCCCTACAGATGCCTGGTTGATTTGTTAACCTGCGTTATCACGCCTACACAATGTAATGACATACAGAACACAATGTAGTAACAGCATGTATATGTCTGAAAATCCTTTTGTATATGGTAAACTCTTACATTGTTGTATTTCGCGTGATTACTGATTGGCTACCCACTTACAATTTACAATTGAACTATGGTATAATGAACTTAGTGAGAGATTAAGAAGCAGTGAAGGGAGAGGCACCAATGCTTATGTCACCTGGATTTGGCCAATCCTCTTCTGCATACCAGGAAAAGGTAACGGAGGCTTATCTGCAGGCCATACGCACCATTGATGATCGCGTAACCCCCTTTCTCGGTAAAGCCACGACCCGCGTCCTCGTACAGGGTGCCGCCCGGCGCGTATCTGAAACGTATCCTTTTCTTCATTTTCTAGAGAAGATGCCCTACACTGAGGTTGTCCCGTCGGTCGTGCGTGAGCAATTGGGCGGTGTCATCCCACAGCAGCTCGCTGCAGGTCTGGATGCACTGTTACAAGAATGTTTTGCTGGCTTGAAAGAACTCACTGGGGATCTGATTGTACCGCCTCTTCACGAGGAAGTGAGGCGGCAACTCGAACAAATGCCGTAACACATGGACTTGGAGGGCAGCGTGCAACCAGAGTCAAAGGCTACAGCTAGCGCGTACCGCTCCCTCATCGGACAAAATGGGGATCGCTTGACTGCTCTACGCCAGCAGATGCAGTTTTTGAATACTATGGGAAAACGCTTCGTAGCGGCGATTGATCGGTTTCAGGTACACCATGCGCTGCTGGCAACCCTGCAAGAATTGTACCGCTTTTCTGCCTGCACCATTCTACTTAAAGGTGATCCTGCCGAACTGGCGTTTGAGCTTTCCATCATCCCAAGCTACCCTCTCAGCGAGCCGTTTTTACAGGCCATGATAGAATGTATCGCGCGTGCCGCCGATGCCATCGACTTCCCCAGGGTCACGGCGGAAGAACTGGCGCTGATGGCCTACCTGGATGCACCCGATGAACTGGCCTTGCCCGGTACCTCTGCTCCTACCGGTGTCACCGATATTGGCGATTTTCTCAATATTCCCCTGACCGTCGAGAACCGCATCATCGGCATGCTCAGTCTCTTCGATGAGCAGGAGGGCGCATTTGATGCCGATCTGCTGCAATTAACCACGATGATCGCCGATTACGCGGCAGTCGCGCTGGAAAATGTGCGTCTGCGCGAACGCCAGATGGCACTGTGGAGCGCTGCTGAATTTGAACGTCAACGCCTGTCGCTGATTCTCGGCAGTATGGCCGAGGGCTTGCTGATTACCAATGAGAAGGGCGCCATCACTTCTCTTAACGGCTCGGCGCAGCATTTGCTTGCGCAGACCCAGATACAGTTGGAAGAAACGCTCACGCCATTGCGTCAACTGGCTGCTCGTAATAACGTGCCCTGGCTCGCTGACCTGGCAACCATCGTCGACCAGGCCTTAGCCGGTGATATTGTCATGAACCGGGAATTGATTGCAGGAGCCGACGGGGAGGTCGTTCCCCTGACACTCAGTATCAGTGCCGCGCCCTTGTATGAATCCAGCCAGACGCAGACGCGCCTGCTCGGTGTCGTGGCAGTCCTCAATGATGTCACTTCGCATAAACAGATTGAGAAGCTGAAAGACGAATTCGTCTCGATTGTCTCGCATGAACTGCGCACGCCGTTAACGGCAATCAAGGGGTATACACAACACCTGATGCGCCGTATCGAGCGGCGTTTGCGTGGAGCCAGCCAGGCCTTGCCCGCCAACGCGCTAGCAGAGTTGCCGGAAAGCTATGATCTGCGCAGCTTGAATATCGTGCAAAGCCAGACCGACCATCTCGAACGACTGGTCAATGACCTGCTCGACCTCTCGCGTGTGCAATGGGGTGAGTTACACTTGCAATACTCCAGCTTTTACCTGGCCGATGTGCTGGCGGAAAGCGTGCGCCAGGCTCAGATCAGCGCGGAAGAACACACCATTTACCTGGATATTGCGTCCCAGGATAGCAAGATCGTGGCGGATAAATTACGTGTTGGCCAGATCGTCGGCAATATCCTTGATAACGCCATCAAGTTTTCCCCGCAGGGCAAGCAAGTCACAGTCAAATTGCAGGAGCAGGGCAACGAGTACCAGGTCAGTGTTAACGACGAGGGCATGGGGGTAAGCCCGGAATTTTTCGACCACATTTTTGAGCGTTTCTACCGCGTGCGTAATACGACCAGCCGTCAATACTCAGGCATCGGAATGGGGTTGTACGTCGCCAAAGCTATTGTAGAGGCCCATGGAGGACGTATCTGGCTCTCCAGCCACCAGGGTACTGGCAGCACCTTCTACTTCACACTCCCTCGCGTTCCCCACACGAATACGTTATCGGCGCCTTAACTTCCTAAAATGCCTGGAGTAAATCGGTTGGATTCGAATCGAACTTGTCACGCAAGTACGATACACCGAAGGGAGTAAAGTGGATAGAGGCCCAGCTTGCGCGTAGGTATTGGATGCTGCGCAAGATACGAGCTTCTCCCCATAAAGGATAGCGCAGATCACGCAGCGCGTTGATAAAATCCCCTGTACTGGTCAGCAGCACACCGCCACTAACGATCAGTATTTCTACCAGGAGATAGTGCGGTAAGGCCAGTGGACTGGGAAATGCGGTGAATAGTCCGAGGTAGAGAACACTTCCAGATACGACGGCAGGAAAAATGGCGTTGAACAGGATGAACGGCGTCGAGGGTTCTCGGAGGTACAGTGTGGTGATGCCGAGCGGGCCAATAGCCCATCCGATGAGTGAATCGTGCTTGAACAGCGCGATGAGCAATTTGGCGCACTCAAAGAATCCAATCCAAAGTACCAGGAAACCAACCAGGCCCAGAATATTGGTAACGTGAACGCTGCTATGCATACCTGGCATGCCAATTCTCCTTGCTCTACCGAAGCGCACAACGACTGGCGCTCTCTTTATATTATATGCTATTTTCTCTATTCGACAACCCAAAAAGAAAATTGACTCATATCTGCCAACCTTCCTCGCCCACCAGTGGCACGAAAAGACACCCGCCTAACGAGCGCGTTTCTGGTCCCCAGGGCGCGCGGTGCACGACTAACAACTCCTGGTGATCATGTCTTCCAACCGGGATCACCATCATGCCCCAAGTTACCAGCTGATCGTAAAGGTGCGCAGGCACTTCAGGCGCTGCCGCCGTCACCAGGATGCGGTCATATGGCGCTTCATCTTCCCAGCCTAACGAGCCATCCCCGACATAGATAGTAACGTTTTGCCGCCCCAATTTTGACATACGCCTCGCAGCGATGCAGGCGAGTTGCTGAATGCGTTCGACGCTGTAGATATGCGCGGCCAACTGTGACAGTACCGCTGCCTGGTAGCCAGAACCGGTACCAATTTCCAGAACTCGCTCCTGCCCGCGCAGTTGCAGGGCCTGCGTCATGGTGGCAACCATCAGTGGCTGCGAGATAGTTTGCCCCATAAGAATAGGTAAGGCACGATCTTCATAGGCCTGGGAATAGTGTGCCTGATCCACAAAGGCTTCGCGGGGAGTGCTGCCTATCGCAGCCAGTACACGCTCATCATGTATGCCAGCCACGCGGAGCGATTCGAGTAATTGCTGGCGTTTCGCCTCAAAATCGTAAGCCATACGAGCATCATCCGCTCTGTAATCGGAAATAGTTCTCTTTCGCTTCAATGTTTGCGAAGATGTAAAAAAAACTACAGGGGACATAGTACATAAGGGGCATCTTTCTTCAAAGTGTAGTGCGAAAAAAGCGGATAGTCAAGCGAACAATGGGCGGTTTCATCAGGAGGTTTCTAAATTGTGACGACTCTGTCAGTGGAATAGAGTGAACCTTGTACTGGTGGGCGCTACTGGGATCGAACCAGTGGCCTCTTCGGTGTGAACGAAGCGCTCTCCCACTGAGCTAAGCGCCCTTGCTGACAAGAGCAACTATAGCATTAGCATGGGCTATTGTCAAGCATTTTTGGGCGTTCTCAGTAGGTACACTCACTCCTTTGAACAGTTATTACCGCTTTTTTATTTTTTCAAAAGAGTAAGACTGTAAAGAAGAGTTACAATTTTCTTCTAACTCTGTTTTAAGTACAGGGATACAAAATGGTAAGAAGAAGTGGAGAAACAGTATGAGTAGTATTGCCCATACAAGTAACCGTTTGGGGAAACGACAGGATCTGCTGGAGCATCTACGCAATGTGGCGGATGCCGCCGCACAGTATTGCGCAGTGTTCGGGGGCGAGACGTTCGCCCGTTATGCAGGGCTACTCCATGATATTGGAAAATATGATCCAGCTTTCCAACAATACCTGTTGGATGCTGAGCGTAGCCCGACAAAGCGTTTGAGAGGTCCCGATCACAAGGGAGCGGGTACCGTTCTTGCGGCAACCTCAGAGATGGAAGGCCTCCTGGCATTTCTCATTGCTGGGCATCATGGCGCACCCGTATGGCCTTTTCTGCCCTTGTAGATGCTGATTTTCTTGATACTGAGCAGCATTTCAACGCGGGGAAAAGACCTGAACGTGAAAACCTGTGGACGATTGCGGATTTATGGAAACAGTTTGAAACATGGTATCAGCAAACATTTGCACATGTCGAGCAAAGTACGCTCAACACTATACGCGCCGAGGTATACCAGTATTGCTTGAGCGCCGCCAACCTGTCACCTGGATTTTTTCGCTTGACGGTACCAACAGGCGGCGGGAAGACATTGGCAAGCCTTGCATTCGCGCTCCAACACGCGCTGAAATACAACTTCGAGCGCATCATCTACGCCATTCCCTACACCAGCATTATCGATCAAACGGCCACAGTGTTCCGTGGTATCTTTGCCGATGAACAGGCTTTCATTGAACACCATAGTGATATTGCCTTGCAAGACCCGGAGAATCCGATGCCAGCAGAGGTACGGAGAAGGCTTGCCGCTGAGAACTGGGATGCCTCTTTAATCGTGACAACAACCGTCCAACTTTTCGAGAGTCTGCTGGGTTGCGGTACGGGGAAATGCCGCAAGCTCCACAACATTGCACAGAGTGTCATCGTCTTGGATGAAGTGCAAATGGTGCCGGTGCATTTGCTGACAACGATCCTCGACGTCCTGCGTCAGTTAGTTGCCTATTATGGGGTCACTGTTGTACTCTGCACCGCTACACAACCTGATTTTGAATCGAGGCAGGGATTTGAGGGCATACCGGACATTCGCGAGATTGTTCCGGCGCCGGAACAGTACTTTGCGCAGCTCAAGCGCGTCGAGTATCAGTTACCAACCGCAGGCGAGACCTGGACGTGGGGACAAGTTGCCGCGCGAGTACAGGCCGAACGGCAGATGCTGGTCATTGTCAACACGCGTCGCGATGCAGAGCAGCTCATCAATACACTTGCACCCGGCGAGGCAATAGACGAAGAGGGCGATCCTACGCTTTTCCATCTCTCAACCCGCCTCTGCGGGGCGCACCGGCGAGAGGTGTTAGAGGAAGTTCGCCGTCGGCTTCGAGTGGGCGAGCCGTGTCGTCTCATCGCCACGCAGGTGATCGAGGCCGGTGTGGATGTCGATTTTCCGCTCGTCATGCGGGCTGTCGGTCCTCTGGATAGAATCGTTCAGGCGGCGGGGCGAGCAAATCGCGAGGGGAATATGGCTCATCCAGGGAGGGTTATTGTGTTTGCTCCTGAAGGTGGTCACATCCCTAAAGGGTCATATACGCTCGGAACCGATATCACCAGAGGATTGATCAGAGACGAACAGGTAAGCTTGCATGATCCCAAACTGTATCAAACGTACTTTCGCGATTACTACAGTTATCCTAACCGCGACCCGCAAGATATCGAGGGAACGCGCAAGCGCTTCGATTATCCACTCGTCGCGAAAAAATTTCGCATGATCTAGGATGATAGTACGCCCGTAATTGTGAAATATCCCGAAGCACCGACAACGCCTGATGAGCATCCTGTCACAAAGCTCCTCGATAAAGTGCGAACATCGACAAATCTGCACCGCACCTACCTACGTGCGCTGTAACCCTACATGGTCAACCTGCTCGCTCATGAGTTCAAGAAGGCTCAACAGACACGACGGTAAACATGGACAAGGTATTCTTCTTGACAGCGCGTTGAGCGCGGAAAACAACATCTGGTAGAAAAACGTACCGACCATCAAGCGTAAGAGAAAGGACAATGTATGCAGTATGCTCCGGTCGAGGTCTGCGTCTGGGGAAAGCTGGCTTGCTTTACCAGACCAGAGATGAAGGTTGAACGTGTCAGCTACGAAGTCATGACGCCATCAGCTGCAAGAGGCATTTTAGAAGCCATCTTCTGGAAACCCGAATTTCAATGGCAGATTCGGGAAATTCGCGTGTTGCGGCCCATACGCTACTTTTCGATTCTGCGCAACGAAGTAAATAGACGGGCAAACCTCACAACAGCGCAGCGCCGCCTCAAAGGTGAAGAGGGTTACTACACTGATGAGGATCGTTCGCAACGGCACACGCTTTGCCTGCGTGATGTTGCGTATGCTATTGCGGCTGATGTTGCCGTTGAGCCTGGTATTGAGGAGGATGAGGCGAAGTATCGCGATCAATTCCAGCGGCGTGTCAAGCGAGGCCAGTGCCACAGTATGCCATACCTGGGCTGTCGCGAATTTACAGCTAACTTCGGGGCAGAAATGCCTGCCGAGGCAGAAGCCAGGCTGCAAGACATTACCACCGATTTAGGGCGCATGCTTTTTGATTTGGATTATGAGCCTGATGGTAGCGGCAGAGGTCGACCGCGCTTCTTTCACGCTCAGCTTCACAGGGGTGTATTACGTGTCACAGAAACACTCTACGGAAAGGATGAATAAGGATGTTTCTGGAAAAATTGAGCGAATTTGCCGAGCAAATAGCCCTTCCACCACCAATGTATCAATCTACGCCTATTCGCTATACGATTATGCTCGATGCTCATGGAAAATTCAAAAGAATTGATGAGGATACCAATGATAAGAATAAACGCGGCAGCTTATTTATTGCCCCTCATTGTAAGCGAGCGAATGCCATTAAACCGAAATTGCTGGTTGATAATGTCGAATACACACTAGGGTTGGCACGTGAAATGAGTCATCCGGAGCGGGTACAGGCGCAACATCAAGCATACGTCGCCCAAATTCGCGAGTGCGCTGAAGAAACAAAAGAACTGACCGTCGAAGCGGTAGCTCGTTTTCTTGAGTCGTCAGATATTGACTACATTACGAAAGAAAAGCCCGACCTTGATCCAGCCGATAATATTACCTTCAGAGTAGATGGTGTGTATCCTTTCGAACAAGACACTGTTAAAAGCTACTGGGCGAAAAAAGCAGCGGCAAGTGGTACCGAGCAAGTCATGCAGTGTCTCGTATGTGGCGAAATGCGACCACCGGTAGAACGTTTGCCTATCGTCATTAAAGGCATTCCTGGCGGTCAATCTACCGGTTTGACGTTGATTTCAGCCAATGCTGCTGCTTTTGAGTCTTATGGTCTCAACGCCTCTTTGATTGCCCCTACCTGCGAAGTCTGCGGAGAACGGTTTGGCAATGCGCTGAATGAACTGCTGCGACGTGAGGATACACATATCGTTATTCCGCCGCTTGCCTACATCTTCTGGGTGCGAGATCCCGTTCCAAATATGGATGTACCGCGACTCTTGCAGCAGGCAACACCTGGTGAAGTTGAAAAGCTCTTCCAGTCAACATGGCGAGGAAAAGCTGCTTCAACGAATCTAACCGCTACAGCATTTTATGCGGCAACGCTTTCAGCCAGTGGCGCTCGTGTCGTGTTGCGTGACTGGATTGAAACCTCCGTAGACACTGTTCAAGCAAATTTGCAGCGGTACTTCACATTGCAGCAGCTCCAAGGCGGTTCAGGTGAAACCCGCTACTTTCCTTTACAGTTTCTCATTAACGCGACGATCAATCCAGATACGCAAGAAAAACCAGTCGCTCAGGTTGGGCAGTCATTGTTGCGTGTCGCTCTTCATGGCGGCCAGATCCCTCAAACACTGATGTATAAAACGGTTCGTCGGATTCGGACCAGTCGAAAAATACAACCAGAACAGGCCGCACTCATCAAAATGGTACTACTTTCGCAACAGGATTCTCTCATTACAGACCATGAAAGGGGTCATGATATGACAACTGTCAACGAAGATTGTAAGGATGCTGCCTACCTCTGCGGTCGGCTCCTTGCGCAATTGGATTATATTC
>WNGP01001619.1_pt1 | contig 27751 bp, 29 predicted proteins | sample 5407671 | NCBI WGS metagenome assembly WNGP01 (sample SAMN13153381, study PRJNA577476) | soil metagenome | isolation source: 40 cm soil or saprolite under Garry oak tree replicate 2 | place: USA:California | collected 2016-06-15
GGGGGAGACCGACGTCCGCACCGGCACGCCACCTTCGAAGCGGAAGGTGGAGCCGCCGCTGGTGGCGCTCACCGGCAGGTTGGCGACGTTACCGCTGATGGCGTTGCTGATGAAGGAAATGAGCGTGCCGTTCTCGGACCGCGCCGCTGGGATGAAATGGTCGGCGTGCAACGCCGTGGCCGAGTCCGAGCCCGCGGTGCCGCCGAGGAACAGCGGGTCCTGGCCGGCCGTGAAGATGAACAGCTCGGAGATCTTGTCGCGCAGGCCCTGCGCCTGGAGCGAAGCGGCCACGAGCGTGAGTCCCACCAGGCACGACCAGCAGCGCCGCATAAACCCCCTCTGAGATCGGGAAAACGGACCAGATGGAGACGAAGAGACCCTGCGAGGTGGCAGTCGTCAAGCGATCGGGTTAACTTCCAGCCTTGAGATGAGCCGGCCCGATCGCACGATCATCCTGGACGCCCGCGCTTTGTCGCGGGCGCTTCAGCGTATGGCGGTCGAAGTGCTCGAGCTGGCCCACGGCACCGACCGTCTCGTGCTCATCGGCATCCAGCGGCGCGGCGTCGAGCTCGCCGACCGGATCGCCCGCCTCATCGAGAAGGACGAAGCTGTCGTCCTGCCCCGCGGCGCCCTCGACATCACCCTGTACCGCGACGACCTCGAAACCGTCGGCCCCAAGCCCGTCATCGGCGAGACCCGCATCCCCGGCGATCTCGCCGGCAAGCACGTGGTGATCGTGGACGACGTGCTGTACACCGGCCGCACGGTGCGCGCCGCGCTCGACGAGCTCGCCGACTTCGGTCGCCCCGAGCGCATCTCCCTGTGCGTGCTGGTGGACCGCGGCGGCCGCGAGCTGCCCATCCAGCCCGACATCGTCGGCACCAAGGTGAAAGTGAGCGACGGCGAGCGCGTGGACGTGCTGGTCGAGGAGCTCGACGGCAGGGACGAAGTGGATCTGGTGCGCAAATCATGACCGCCGCCCTGGGAAAGGACCTGGTCGGCCTGGAGCGCCTCTCGCCCGATCAGATCCGTCTCATCCTCGATACGGCCGAGCCCTTCAAAGAAGTCTCCGAGCGGCCCATCAAGAAAGTGCCGGCGCTGCGCGGCAAGACCATCGTCAACCTGTTCTTCGAGGCCTCGACCCGCACCCGCATCTCGTTCGAGTTCGCGGAAAAGCGCCTCTCCGCCGACACCGTCAACGTGGCGGCGAGCGGCAGCGCCGTCCAAAAAGGCGAGACGCTCGTCGACACGGCCCGCAACCTGGAAGCGATGCGCATCGACATGGTGGTCATTCGACATCCCTCTTCCGGAGCCGCCGAGTTCCTGGGCAACCGCATCCGCTCCAACGTGGTCAGCGCGGGCGACGGCAAGCACGAGCACCCCACGCAGGCGCTGCTCGACCTGCTCACGATCCGCGACAAGTACGGCAAGATCGCCGGCCTGAGAGTGTGCCTCGTGGGCGACGTGCTCCACTCCCGCGTCGCCCGCTCCAACATCTGGGGCCTCTCCAAGCTCGGCGCCGAGGTGGGCGTGTGCGGTCCCGACACGCTCATGCCCCGCGGCATCGAGGACCTGGGCGTGTGCCGCTTCCGCCGCATCGAAGAGGCCATCGAGTGGGCCGACGTGCTGAACGTGCTGCGCCTGCAGCTCGAGCGCATGGAGATGGGCTTCATCCCGAGCGTGCGGGAGTACTACCGCGTGTTCGGCGTCACGCTCGAGCGGCTCGAGAAAGCGTCGCGCCCGCTGACCATCATGCACCCGGGCCCCATGAACCGCGGCGTCGAGATCGATTCCCGCGTCGCCGACGGGCCTCACAGCGTGATCCTCGACCAGGTGACGAACGGGGTCGCGGTACGGATGGCGGTGCTCTACCTGCTCGCCGGCGGGCGTCCCGAGCTCGCCGACGCGGCCAAGCGCGGGACGGAGTGATGCGGCCGCTGCTGCTCTCGGGCGGGCGGGTGATCGACCCGAGTCGCGGCTTCGACCAGCCGGCGGACGTGCTCATTCAGGACGGCAAGATCGCCGCGGTAACGGCCGGCCTCGGGGCCCCGGACGGGGCCGAGGTGCGCGACGTGCGGGGCCACGTGGTCGCCCCCGGGTTGGTGGACCTGCACGTCCATCTGCGGGAGCCCGGCAACGAGGACGTCGAAACGATCGCCACGGGCGCTCGCGCCGCCGCCGCAGGAGGATTCAGCGCCGTCTGCGCCATGCCCAACACCGATCCGGTCACCGATAATCAGGCCGCCGTCGGGTTCATCGTGCGCCAGTCGGCGCGCGCCGGGCTCACCCGCGTCTACCCCATCGGCGCCATCTCCGTCGGGCAGCGGGGGGAGCGGCTTTCGGAATTCGGCGAGATGGTCGGGGCCGGAGCGGTCGCCGTGTCGGACGACGGCCAGCCGGTGGTATCGAGCCACCTCATGCGCACCGCGCTCGAGTACGCCCGCACCTTCGATCTCCCCGTCGCGGACCACTGCGAGGAGCCGACCCTCGCCTCGGGCGGCGTCATGCACGAGGGACTCGTGTCCACGCGGCTGGGCCTGAAGGGCATTCCCGCGGCCGCCGAAGAAATCATGGTGGGGCGCGATATCCTGCTGGCCCAGCTCACCGGCGGGCACGTGCACCTGTGTCACGTGTCGACTCGGGGGTCGGTGGAGCTGATCCGGCGCGCCAAAGAGCAGGGCATCCGCGTCACCGCGGAGGTGACGCCGCATCACCTCACGCTCACCGACCATGCCTGCGAGGGCTACGACACCCACGCCAAGATGAACCCGCCGCTGCGCGAGGCGGGGGACATCGCCGCGCTGCGGCAGGCCCTCAAAGAAGGCGTGATCGACTGCATTGCCTCCGACCACGCGCCCCACGCGTACGACGCCAAAGAGGCCGCCTTCGACGACGCCCCGTTCGGAATCATCGGGCTCGAGACGGCGTTCGCCGTGGCGCATACGGAGCTGGTTCTCAACGGCGTGTTGACCCTCCCCGAGCTGATCGCGCGCATGAGCGGCGCGCCGGCCGCTGCGTTTCACCTGCCCGGCGGCACGCTCCAGCCCGGCGCCGTCGCCGACGTGGTGGTGCTCGACACCAGCACGCGCTGGACGGTGCAGCCCGCGGTGCTGCTCTCGAAGAGCCGCAACACGCCGTTCGCGGGCCGCACCCTCACGGGGCGCGCCGCGCTCACGCTGGTGGGCGGCAACGTCGTGCACCAGCTCGAGGCTCCCGCATAACCCTACCAGCGAGTTGGACTTACCCCTTTGGGCTCCGAGCGCTTATCTTGGTGTGCGGACAAGGAGCGGAAGCGAGAGTGGCGAGAACACCTTCCAAGAGCACCGTCATCATCCAGCAGCTGCTGGAGGAGCGGCGCCAGTACGAAGCCTGGATCGCGCGCCTGAACGACTCGGCGGACGCGACGCCCGGGCACGTACGCGCGCGCGTCCGCTCCGATTACGAGGCGCGACTCTCGGCGGTCACCGAAGAGCTCAAGGCCCACGCGGAGAGCGCGCGCCAGGCGATCGAGGAAAAGCGGCACCTGCGCGGCGAGCTGCAGAAAAAGGAAACGCGCGCTCAGGAGAAACTCACCGAAACGGAGCTGCGCCACTCGGTCGGCGAGTACGACGAATCGCAGTGGGAGCAGGTCCACAAGGACGTGCTGGCCGAGCTCGTGTCGGTGCGCGAGGACCTGCAATCGGTCGTGGCCGACATTCACAAGCTCGAAGAGCTGGATGCGCTGGTCAGCCACCGGCCGACCCCTCCGCCCCGGGCGGCGCCGCCACCGGCTCAGGCGCCCCAGCCCCCACAGGCGAGGCCGCACCCCGAGCCCGAGAAGGTGGGGCACGAGGACGAGCTGGCGTTCATCAAGTCGGTGACCGAAGACGAGCAGACCGCCCCATCGCCGCGGCGCGCCAGTGGCGCGCAGTTCCAGCCCTCCGTTCCCGCCGACGTGCCGCGCCAGCAGAGCCCGTCGGCGCCTCGGGCCGCCAACCCGATCCCGGCGCCAATCGTCCCCGATCCGGCGGCCGCCGGCGACGCCGAGGACGGGGACCGGACGCTGCGCTGCAAAGACTGCGGGACGATGAATCTGCCTACCGAGTGGTATTGCCAGCAGTGTGGGGCGGAACTCGCTGCCTTTTAAAAGCAAAGAGCGTCACCGTGACGTCTCTCCGTGACGCTATCTCCGTTATTTGGAGAGCTTTCTCACAACGGCCGCTAGTCTCGACTTATGTCGTGCGGCCGTGTTGGCGTGGATCAGATTTTTTCGGGCGGCCCTGTCCAGCAACCGTGCCGCGTTCGTATACGCCGTCCCGGCCTGCTCGGCCGTGGTAGCGGCTCGCACGCGCTTGAGCGCGGTGCGCAGCGCCGAGCTCTGCGCCCGATTGCGTTCGTGGCGGGCGCGTCCCTGGCGCATGGCCTTCTTGGCGGACTCGATTTGCGGCACTGCCGGCCTCCTCGTGAGGCGCGGAAGATAGACGGTAAGTGCAGGTCGGTCAAGGCGCTACGGCGTTGACCCACCGCCGGCCGGTACGTTATCTTAGGCCGTCACGGACCCCGAGCGCGAGCCATCTCGTTCGAAATCCTCGTCTGGGCCCCGGTGCTTCTCTTCTCGATCGTGGCTCACGAGTACGCCCACGCCGAGGCGGCGTACCGCCAGGGCGACGACACCGCCTACATGCTGGGGCGGCTGACGTTGAACCCCATCAAGCACATCGACCCATTGATGACGGTCGCGTTGCCCTTGTTCCTCTGGGCCACCCACGCGGGGTTTCTATTCGGCGCAGCCAAGCCGGTACCCGTCAATCCCCGGAAGTACCGCAAGTACGTGCGGGGAGACGTGATCGTGTCGCTCGCCGGCATCGCGGTGAACTTAGTCCTGTTCGTCGTGGCCGGTCTCGTGTTCGTCGCATCCGGGCTCTTGGCGTCCGCCGTCCCGGCGTTGACGGGCAGCCTCGAGATCCTGCAGCGGATGATGTCCTATGGGATGCAATGGAACCTGGTGCTCGCCTTCTTCAATCTCATTCCGCTGCCGCCGCTCGACGGTAGTCACGTCTTCTATCATTTGCTTCCGCCCGGCGCCGGTCTGAAGTATCGCCAATTCTACGCGCTGGGCATGCTGCCCCTCATCCTCGTCATTTGGTTGGCGCCAGGGCTGCTGACGCCATTCCTGTGGCCCGCGCGCCAGCTGTTGCAGCTGGGATGGGCGCTCGTGGGCGGCTACGCGCTGCCAGGGTCGGAGTTCACGCTATGACCGCCCCGCCACCCGCCGCTCAGGACCAGTCCGGCTTCGTCATCGAGCTGGAGCAGTTCTCCGGCCCGCTGGATCTGCTGCTGCACCTGATCCACGAGGACGAGCTCGACATCACCGACCTGCCGATCGCGAAGATCGCCGATCAGTTCCTGGCGGTGATCAGCGAGCTGGGGCTGAATCAGGCGGCGGACTACCTCGAGATGGCGGCGCGGCTGCTGCGCATCAAGGCGCAGATGCTGTTGCCGCGCCGGTTGGGAGACGACGAGTGGGAAGATCCCCGCGCCGGGCTGGTGCGGCGGCTGCTCGAGTATCAGCAGATCCGCGAGCTGGTCGAGTGGCTGGGCCAGGCGGCGGCCCGCCGCGCCGAGCAGCTGGGGCGCGGCTTCCGTCCCGAGCCGCCGGCCGCCCCGCCTGCACCGCTCGTCATCGAGCTGAACGACCTCCTGGCCGCGGCGGAGCGCGTGATCGCCCTCATCCCGGAGCCGGTGCTGCACCGCGTGGTGCCGCGGCCGCTCGACGTGGAGGGGGCGACCGCCAAGCTGCAGACGCTGCTCGCCGAGCGCGCGGAGTTCGGCTGGCTGGAGGCCGTGGGCGAGCGTCCCACGATCGTCGACGTGTTGTCCGTATTCATCGCGCTGCTGGAGCTCGCCAAGCGTGGGTCCTTGAGCGTTCACCAGGAGGGAGCGTTCACCCCCATCCAGATCCGCCGTGAGTCCCCTCGCGAAGCTGTTTGAGGCGGCGTTGTTCGCCTCGTCGCGCCCGCTGACGGTGGAGGAGCTGCGCACGCTCGAGCCGACGGCGGGGGAGGCCGCCGTGCACGCCGCGCTCGCCGAGCTGCGGGACGGGTTCGCGGCCGCCGACCACGCGGTCGAGCTGGTCGAGATCGCGCAGGGGTGGCAGTTCCTGACGCGGCGCGACTATGCCGAGGCGATCGAGCGCGCTCAGTTCGCGCTGCGCCCCCGCCGGCTCTCGCCCGCGGCGCTCGAGACGCTGGCCATCATCGCCTACCGGCAGCCGGTGGGGCGGTCGGAGGTGGACGAGATCCGTGGCGTCGATTCCGGGGCCGTGATCGATAAACTGGCGGAGCGGGGGCTGGTGGAAGTGGTGACCCGGGGCGAGGGGCTCGGGCGGCCGCTGCTCTACGGGACCACACCGCAGTTCCTGGAGATCCTGGGGCTCAAAGACCTGGACGAGCTGCCGCGGCTGGAAGAGCTGTCGGTGGCGCTCCGCCCGCCCGCACCCGCCGAACCCGAATGACGCTGATGCGCCTGCAACGCGCGTTGGCGCGCTGACGATAGCGTGATAATCACCGTTCGGGCGAAGGTGCCGAAGCCGCGGAAGCGTTACATCAGCACTTTGCAGCCGCACGCACGAGCACCACATCCTGCTTGGTCTATGTGGACCTTAGCATGTTCGATTGGCGCGCTCGCTAGCAGGGTGTGGGGCCAGACAGGCCGCTCGGTGGCGGACCACGCAATGCGGTGACCCGGGGCGGTGATTACCCAGCATCTGGCGACGGCGTTGAAATCGAGTTGCCACAACAGACTTGCATACCAAAAGCAATCAGGAACCGGCAAGCGCCCCTCCTTGCTCGCAGGGCCGCAAGCGGGGCGGGATTTCGCGAAAGGGCCGGAATGGCGCCTGGCCTGTGCAAACCTATAGTACTGCACAAGATGCACATTGTCAACAAACCGTTGTTTTTTCCCGGCCTCCCCAACATTGGGGACTGAGTCGTTTTGAGGTTGCAGTGATCCTGCCGGCGCGCGCTGGCTGCCCGGCGCCCCGACCTCACGCCGCAGGACGTCAACACGGCTCTCACGACGCTGCGGCCGCTGATCGCGGCCGTTACCTTTGCCCCCGAGACGCGCATACTGGAGGTCGACTTCACGCCATGGCCCCACGAGACGAAGGTCGGCGTCGTCCCGACGGCAATCCGGGCAAGCCACTCCGGCTCCAACGCGCCCTGGCGCGTGCGGGCGTGACGTCGCGCCGCAAGGCCGAGGACCTGATCCGCGCCGGTCGCGTCCGCGTGGACGGCGCGGTGGCCACACTGGGCATGAGCGTCGATCCAGGGCGCCAGCGCGTGACCGTCGACGGACAGGCCGTGCGCCAGGGGCCCGTCACGTGGCTCGCGCTCAACAAGCCGGTGGGATATGTCGTGAGCCGGGGCGACCCCGAGGGACGGCGGACGGTCTACGACCTGGTCCCCAAGGTGCCGGGACTGGCGTACGTGGGACGGCTGGACGTCATGACGTCCGGGCTGCTGCTGCTCACCACCGACGGCGCGGCCGCGCACCGCCTCATGCATCCGCGCTTCGCCGTGCCGCGCACCTACTGGCTGCGGGCGCACGGCCATGGTGCGACGGAGCTGCGCGCGGCGCTCACGCGCCCGCCGGCGATCGACGGGCGGCCGGTGCGCGTAGTGGATTTTCGGGTGCGCCCCGTGGAGCGGAGCGTCGAGGTGGAGCTCACGCTCGCCGAGGGCCGCCAGCGCATCGTGCGCCGCCTGGCCGAGGCGTTGGGGCTCAAAGTCGAATGGCTGCACCGCGTCGCCTACGGACCGGTGCGGCTGGGGCGGCTCGCCGAGGGCAAGTACCGGCGGCTCGCGGCGCACGAGGTGGCGGCCATCGGGCGGTTGCAGGGACCTGCGTGATCGGACGGCGACAATGCCATATTCTCTGGGTGGGCCGGACGGCTGAGACATGACGGACACGACCGGACTGGACCGCGCCCTGGGGGCGATCGGGACGACGTTCCGTCTCACCCGGCTGTACCCGCCCACTCACCCCGCCGTTCGGGAGGCGCTGCGCCAGGTGGGGGAGGCCCTGCCGCCGCTCGCCGCCGTGGGCACGGTCGAATGGAAGGTCGGGGCCACCGGCCTGCACTGGCACGGCCAGCAGCTCTTGCCGCGGAACACGCAGATCGCCGAGCTCGCGGGCCTCTTGTATGCGCGCGGGGTGCGGACGTTGACCCTCAACCCGGGGATGACGGCGGAGCACGTGCTGGCGCTGTTCCAGGTGGCGACCGGAACGGCGGCGCCGGACGCCCAGACGTTGGGGCGCATCACGGTCACGCTCGGCCGGCGCAGTGCGGCCCGGCTCGAGCGCATGCGGCCGCCGACGCCGGCGGAGGGCGTCCCGGCCATCGCCGACCCGGCCGCCGGTGCGGTCCCCGCGGCGTCCACGGCGTCGCCGCAATCCGCCGCCGCGGCGGACACGCTCATGGCGGCGAAGCGGCCCAGCGCCGCGTTTCGGCCCGACGCTCTCCCGCCCGACGTGGAGGCGACGCGCGCCGTGGCGGCGGTGCGCGCCGCGACCGGGCCGGAGGAGCAGCGTGCCGCGGTCGAACGGCTGGTGGCAGTGGCGCCCCAGCTGCTGGGGCTGCGCGAGGTGGCGACCAGCGCCGACGCCATCGCGGCGCTCGACCACCTGCTTCCCAACGCGCGGGATCCGGGGCTGCTGGCGGCGATCGACGCTGCGGCGCTCGCGTTGTCGGACCACGCCCTGGTCGAACGCCTGGTGCGGCGGCTGGGTGAGGCGCACGTTCCGGCCGAGGAGCGCGAGTCGCTCGTGGCGGCGGTCGGGGCGCTTGCGTCGCTGTCCATGGGCCCCGTGCTCCAGGCGTTCCTCGCGGCCCCGGTCGAGCAGCGCGCGCCGTTCCGGGCGGCGGTGCGCAAGGCCGCCGACCGCGCCCTCGAAGTGCTCCAGGGCCGGCTGGCGGACAAGGACCCGGAGGTGGTGGCGGCCGCGGCCGAGTTCATCGGTCTGACGGGGAGCCCGCAGGCCGTCACGCTGCTCGTCCCGCTGCTGCATCATCCGTCCGAGTTCGCGCGCGAGGCGGCCCTGGTGGGCCTGGCGGAGGCGGGGGGCCGCGAGATCGCCCGTCCGGCGATGCCGGCGCTCAAGGACGAAAGCGTGGCGGTGCGCGTCGCGGCGGCCCGCACCATCGCGGCGGCGGGCGACCCCGCGTCGTCCACGGTGCTGATCCGGCGCGTGGAGCAGGAGCCCGACGAGGGGGTACAGGCGGAGTTGCTGCGGTCCATTGGCCGGCTCGGCGCCAAGGAAGCGCTGGAGGTGCTGGCGCGGTTCGCCGAGCCGGGCGGCGTGATGCACCGGCGGAGCGCGACGGTGCGGGCGGCCGCGGTAGAAGGGCTGCGCCACATCGCGCGCCCCGAAGCGCGGGGGTTGCTGGAACTCTACAGCAAGGACAAGGAGCCGGCGGTGCGCAAGGCGGCGGAGGCGGCGCTCAAATGACGACAAAGACGGCAAAGGCCGGCGACGCGGTGCTGGCGACCACGATCGCGCGCGAGGTGGCCAAGCGGGTGGTGGCCCAGGAGCTGATGGTGGAGCGCCTGCTGGTGGGACTGCTCACGGGCGGCCACATCTTGCTCGAGGGCGTGCCGGGGCTCGCCAAAACGCTCGCGGTCCGCACGGTGGCCGAATCGCTGCGCATTTCGTTCTCGCGGATTCAGTTCACCCCCGATCTGCTGCCCGCCGACGTGATCGGCACCATGGTGTTCGACCAGCGGTCGCAGGAGTTCTACGCGAAAAAGGGGCCGCTGTTCGCCAACTTGGTGCTCGCCGACGAGATCAACCGCGCCCCCGCAAAAGTGCAGTCGGCGCTGCTCGAGGCGATGCAGGAGAAACAGGTGACGATCGGCGGCGAGACCTTCTATCTGGGCGAGCCGTTCCTCGTGCTCGCGACCCAAAACCCGATCGAGCAGGAGGGCACCTACCCGCTCCCCGAGGCCCAGCTCGATCGCTTCATGCTGAAAGTGCGCGTCGGGTACCCGACGCGCGACGCCGAAAAGGAGATCGTGGCGCGCATGGCGTCGGGCCGGCCGATCGAGGTCCAGCGCGTGGCCGAAGCGGACGACATCCTGGCGGCGCGCAGCGCGATCGCCGAGCTGTTCATGGACCAGAAGGTCGTGGACTACATCGTGGACGTGGTGCGCGGCACGCGTGAGCCCCAGGCCGTCGGCCTCCCCGAGCTGAAGCCGCTGATCGCGTTCGGGGCGTCGCCCCGGGCCTCGATTTACCTGGCGCAGGCGGCCCGGGCGCACGCGTACCTGCGCGGCCGCACCTACGTCGTGCCCGAAGACGTGAAAGCCATGGCGTTCGACGTGCTGCGGCACCGCGTGCTGCTCACGTTCGAAGCGGAGGCCGAAGACATGGACTCGGACCGGGTCATCGCCAAGATCCTCGAGGCCGTGGGCGTCCCGTGACGTACCAGGGGGTCGATCGCCGGAGCGGCGAGCACGCCCCGCTGCGCCGGCGCAGCCGCGCCGTCACGCCGCAGGTGCTGCGCCAGGTCAAGGGCATCGAGCTCCGTACCCGCAGCCTCGTCAATTCGTTGTTCACCGGCGAATACCGCTCGGTGTTCCGCGGGCAAGGCATCGAGTTCGCCGAGGTTCGGGAGTACCAGCAGGGCGACGACTTCCGCGCCATCGACTGGAACGTGTCGGCACGGATGGGGCATCCGTTCGTGAAGACCTACCACGAGGAGCGCGAGATCACACTGCTCCTCGTGGTGGACCAGTCGGGCTCGTGTCAATTCGGACGCCCGTATACCAAGGCGGGCCTGGCGGTCGAAGTGGCGGCCGTGCTCGCGCTCGCGGCCGCACGCCACAACGACCGCGTGGGGGCCCTCATGTTCGCCGACAAGGTGGAGTACGTCGTGCGGCCGGCAAAGGGTCGCCCCCACGCCCTGCGCATCATCCGCGATCTGGTCGCGTTCACACCGCGCGGCCGCGCCACCAGCCTCGCCGAGGCGCTGCGCTATGCCGCCAAGCTGCTGCGCCATCATGCGATCGTCGTGGTGCTGTCGGATTTCCGGGCCGACGGATGGGAGGATGCGCTGGCGCAGCTGGCCGCCGCCAACGACGTGGTCGCGATCACGATCGACGACCCGCGCGAGCTCAACCTGCCCGACACGGGCTGGGTGGACATGGAGGATGCTGAAACCGGCCAGCGGGTCCTGATCGACACCAGCCACGGGCCCACGCGCACGCGCGTACGGGTCGCCGCGGAGCGGCAGCTGCAGGAGCGCAGCCGCAAGCTGCTCGCGGCGGGGGTGGACCGCGTCACGCTGCAGACCAGCGTTCCCTATGCGGTGCCGCTGCGCCGCGCCTTCGCCGAGCGCGCCAAGCGCCTGAAACGATGAAGCCACGTTGCCCGACGCCACGACGCCACGTTGCACGGGGGACTGCGCTGGCTGCCGTGCTCGCGATCCTTGGCGTCGTGGCGTCGTGGCGTCGTGGAACCGCTCAGAGCGCGAACTGGACCGCTACTCCCGCAGCGCCCACCGTCGGCGACACGATCTGGCTCGAGCGGGAGATCCCCCTGCCCGCCGGATGGCAGGTGCGGGCCGGCCAACTCGAGCCGCGGGAGGATGTCGAGCCGCTGGGCGACCCCGCGGTGCTGCGCAGTCCGGCGGGCTGGGTGGTGCGCTACGGCGTCGCCGTGTGGACGCCGGGAAGCCACACGCTCGCGCTGCCGCCGCTGTGGCGGATCGGTCCGGACGGCCGCACCGACTCGACCGCCGGCGGTGCCGCAAGCGTCGTGGTGGCGAGCGTTCTTCCGGCCACGCTGAAAGCGCCTGACCCGCGCGGACCGCTCGGACCGTTGCGGCTGGAGCGTCGCGATGCGGGGCCGCCCCTCGTCGCGGTGCTCGTCTCCATCGGGTTGCTGGCGGCGGGCGTCGCCGCCCGGCGCCGGCCGCCGCGCCAGGTGCCCCCGGCACCTCCAGTTCCACTGGAACGTGAGGTGCAGGATGCGCGCTGGCTCGCCGCCGGCGAGCCCCGGGCCGTGGCCACGCGCGCGACCTGGCGGCTGCGGGCCGCGCTGGCGCGGGCGGTGCCCGGAGCGCATCCCGCCCTCGATACGCACGAGTGTCTCGGCGTGGTCGAGCGGGCGCGGTCGGGAGCGCGGTCTGGGGCGCGCCTGGGCGAACTGCGCGACGTGCTGGAGCAGCTCGATCGCGTCGCCTTCGCCAGCGCCGAGGGGACCGATGTCGCGGCGCTGGCCGCGCGGGCGCGCCGCCTGGCCCAGGAGCTCGCCCCCTGAGCTTCGCCCGGCCGTTCCTGCTCGTCGCCCTGGGACTCTTGCCCCTGTGGTGGTGGCTGCGGACGAAGCGACTGAGCCGGCTGTCGGGGACCCGCATGAGCGACGTGCGACCGGCGGCGGGGGCGGCCGAGCGTCTCTGGATCGCGCGCCTCCCCGTCACGCTGCGGAGCGCATGCCTGGGCGCGTGGATCATCGCGGCGGCGGGGCCCCGCATCGGGTCGGCCCGCTCGGAGACGCACAGCGAGGGCATCTCGATCGTGCTCGCCATCGACATGTCGAGCAGCATGCTCGCCGAGGACTTCGCCCCCGCCAACCGCATCGATGTCGCCAAACAGACCGCGATCGAATTCGTTCGGGCACGGACCTCGGACCGCATCGGGCTCGTGGCCTTCGCCGCCCAGGCGCTCACCCAGGTTCCGATCACGACCGATTACGCGGTGCTGGAGCAGGCGCTCAAAGGCCTGCACATCGGGATGCTCGAGGACGGGACGGCGATCGGCACGGGGATCGCAACCGCCGCGAGCCGGCTGCGGCGCGCTCCCGGTAAGAGCAAGGTGATCGTGCTGCTCACCGACGGCGTGAACAACCGCGGCACCGTGGACCCGCGCACGGCGGCACAGGCCGCGGCGGCGCTGGGCATCAAGATCTACGTCATCGGCGTGGGGAAGCGGGGCGAGGCCCCGGTGCCGACGGGGCAGGGACTCGACGGGCTGCGCTATGAGATGATGCAGGTCGAGATCGACGAGCCGCTGATGACCGAGATCGCGTCGATGACGGGGGGGCGCTACTTCCGCGCCACCGACGCCCAGTCGTTGCGCAACATCTTCGCCGAGATCAACCGTCTCGAGAAGACGCCCGTGGAGCAGGTCGTGTACCGGCGCTTCGACGAAGAGTATCGGACTCCGCTGGCCCTGGGGCTGGTGGCGCTGGCGCTGGAGATCGTGGTCGCGGGCACGTTCGCCGTGCGGGTGCCCTGATGGCGTTCGACGCGCCGGTCGTCCTCGCGGTCGCGCCGCTCGTCGGCGGCGCCGTGTGGTTCGCGGCCGCGTGGGCGCGCCGGGTGCGCATCCGACGGGCGGCACTGTGGTCCGAAGAAACGGTGCGGCGCGCCCTCGGCGCGGGGCGGCTCGGGCCTACCGCGCTCGCCGTGGCGGCGTTCCTGGGCGTCGTGGCGCTGGCGGGCCCGCGCTGGGGCGAAGCCACGATCGTGGCGGAGACGCGCGCCCTGTCCGTGGTGATGGCGATAGATATCTCCCGCTCGATGCTCGCGGAGGACGCCAGCCCGAGCCGGCTGGGCCGGGCGCTGCGTGAGGGGCGTCGCCTGGTGCAGGACCTGGACGGGGATCGCGTCGGCCTGCTGGCGTTCGCCGGCTCGAGCTACATCCTCTCCCCGCTGTCGATCGACGGCTCCGCGCTCATGCTCTACCTCGATGCGCTCGATCCCGAAGTCGCGTCCCAGGGAGGGACGGGGCTGGCCGGCGCGTTGCGCCAGGGCGGCGAGCTGCTGCGGGCGAGCTCCGACCTGGCCGACCGCGTGCTGGTCGTCTTCACCGACGGCGAAGCGCACGATACGCTCCCCGTAGTCACCGAGCAGGCGCAACGGCTGCACGCGGCCGGCATCAAGCTGATCCTGGTCGCCGAGGGCGGACGCACGCCCAGCCGCATCCCCGTGCGTGACGAGCACGGCGCGCTCCTCACCTACCAGCGGGACGAGGACGGCAGGGTCATCCAGACGTCCCGACGCGACGACGTCCTCGGTGCGGTCGCCGACGCGGCGCAGGGCACGCTCGTCGCGGCGGACCTCCCCGATCAGGCCGGGGCGGTGCGGGACCTCGTCGCCTCCTACCGGCGCGCTCGGGCGAGCGAGGCCCGCACCGAGCAGGGGAAGTTGCGCGCCTGGCTCCCGCTGCTCTGTGCCGTGGCGCTGCTCGTCACGCAGGCGGCCACGCGCCGCACCGCGGCACTCATCGGGCTCGCGCTGTGGTGCCTCCTCCCGCCGCTCGCTCGGGCGCAGCAGCCGGCCCGACCGCGCAGCGCCGCCGAGCGGGCGTGGGACCGCCACGACCTCGCCGGCGCCCGCGCCGCGTATCTGGCCGAGCTCGCCGCGCGCCGCAAGGACGACACGGCGTGGTACAACGCCGGCACGGCGGCGCTCGCGGACTCGGATGCGGAGACCGCGCGGGGGAGCCTCACGCACGCCGCGGCGTCGCTCGACCCCGACGTGCGGTTCCGCGCGCTCTTCAACCTCGGCTTGCTCGCGCTGCGCGAGGCGATGGCCGACAGCGCGGCTCGCGACGCGCGGCTCGCCGATGCCGAGCGGGCGTACCGCGAGGCGCTGCTGCTCCGGCCGCATGATCTCGGAGCCAAGTGGAACCTCGAGCTCGCGGTGCGGCACCAGCACGGCGGCTCGAGCAGCCGGAGCAACCCACCTTCCGGGGGGAGTGGCGGTCCCCAGAGCGGCGGCGGCGGAGGATCGAGCCGGGGGCGCGCGCAGGGCGGCGCCGGCGTGCAGGGCGGCATGAGTCCGGCGCAGGCGGACGAAGTGTTGCGCTCGATCGGCCAGCAGGAGCTCAAGACGCGTCGGGACCGCACCGGGCAGACGCGCCGCGCCGCGGAGCCGGGCGTGAAGGATTGGTGATGCTTGCGCTCTGGGTGCTCGCCGCGCTGCAGAGCGGGCCGGCACCGGACGTCACGGCGCGCGTGGACCGGACGCACGTCACCGCGGGTGACAACCTGCTGCTCACGATTCGCGCGCGCACCCGATCCGCCGCTCCGGTCACCCTCGCCCTCCCCGCGCTCACGGGATTCACGGTCGTCGGGTCGCGCGAGGTCACGGAGGTGACGCTCGAGGCGCTGGGCGGCCCGGTGCGCATCACCACACGCGAGCTCGAGCTGCGGGCACAACGCCCGGGCGCGCTCGTGATCGGACCGGTGCGGGTGGAGCAGGGTGGCCGGCGAGTCACGACCGCCGCGCTGATGGTCACGGTGGACAGCGCGCGGGTCGGGCTCGCCACCGCGGTGTCCCCCATCGCGCGGCGCCTGATGGAGGCGGCCACGCCGCCGGCGCCCGTCGAGCAGGGTGAGCACGTGGCGCTCAGCGTGCTCCTCCCCGGCGACTCCGTGCTGGTGGGCCAGCAGCTCGACGTGATCGCGGTGGCGTGGTTCCCCCGCGAGCTGCGCGAGCGGCTGCGGCGCGCGCCGATTCTCACGCTGCAAACGCCGGAAGGCGTCTGGTCGTATCCCGGTGCCGCGCCCAGCGAGGTGGCCGCGTCGCGGCTGGTGCGCGGGCGCTGGCTCGACCTGTTCGTGGCGCACGAGGCCGTGTTTCCCCTCACTCCGGGCCGCATCCTCATTCCGCCCGCCACCGTGGAATACGCCGTGCCGGCCAGCTTCTCGTTCTTCAGCCGCGAGGACCGCTATTCCTTGCGGAGCGATACCGTGCCGGTGCAGGTGCTGCCGCTGCCGGGCGCACCGGCGACGACTGGCGATCCGCCCGCCGTCGCACGCGGGCTCAGCTTCGACCTCCGGCTCGATCCGCCCAATGGCCGGGTGGGCGAGCCGATCGCCGTGACGGCCACGCTGTCGGGGGTGGGGAACGTGGCGCTGTGGCCCGAGCCCGTGATCGGCTGGCCGCGGGGGTTTCGCTCCTATGCCGGCGAGACGGCCACGCGCATCGAGGCCCGCGATGGTCGCATCGCGGGGGCGAAGACGTTCCATTACCTCGTGATGCCGGACTCGGCGGGGTCGTTCCAGATGCCCGCGGTGCGGTATCCCTACTACGACCTCGCGGCGGGTGCGGCGGCCGCCGCCACGCTCTTCTCTCGTCCGCTGATCGTGGCCGCCGGGCTCGAGCCCCGCGCGCCCCGGGCGCTCCCGCCGCTCGAGCACCGGGGTGGTCCGGTGTGGACGGACGAGCTGGCGCACGACCTCGTCCCGTGGGGCTGGCTCGTGCTGTTCGTCGGGCCGCCGCTCCTCGCCTGGCTGTGGACGCGGCGCCGGCCGGCTGAGCCGATCCGCGTCGCCGCGCCCGCGCCGGCACCGCTCTCGCCGATCGGCCGGGCGGAGCGTCAGTTTCACGCGCTGCTCGCGAGCCACGTCCCGGACGCCGAGGCGCGCGATGGCGACGGGCTCGGCCGCGCGCTGCGCGCCGCGGGCGTCGAGAGCGCGGTGGCCGATCACGTGATGCGGCTGCGGGATCGGCTGCGCGCGACCCGCTACGGTCCGCGCGCGCCGGGCGACGCCGCGCAGCTCGCGTCGGAGCTCGAGCAGGTGCTGCGGGTGCTCGACGGCGATCCGGCCCGGACCAGACGGCGCGGCCGCGACGGCCGGGTCGTCGCCGTCGCGCTCCTGGCCGTCGCGCTGGCGCGGCCGGCCGCGGCCCAGGCGGTGAGCGCGGAGGCATTGTACGAGGCGGGTGCGCTGCGCGCCGCGGCAGACTCCTTCGCCGCGCGCGCGGCCGCCGAGCCGCGCGCGCCGGCACATTGGTACAATCTGGGCGCCACCCTGTATCGCGCGGGAGCGGACGGCAAGGCGGCTGCCGCGTGGGCCATCGCGTCCCGGCTGGCCCCGCGCGACGAGACCGTGCGACGCGCCCGCGAGCTGCTCCCGCCCCCGGACGCGCCCAGCGAGCCGCTGCTCGTCGTGGGGTTCGCCACGCCCGGTGAGTGGGCCCTGGTGGCCGCGGGCCTGTGGATCGTCACGTGGATCGTCGCCGCGGGCCGGCGTCGGCGGGTGGTGCTCGCCACCGTCGCGCTCCTCACGGCTGCGGCGATGGGACTGGCGGTGCGGGAAGCGCTGCGCCGGGGACGCCCCGTCGCGATCGTCGTACATCCCGCGACGTCGGTGCGCGTGGCGCCGTATGGCGGCGCCAGCGCCGCGGCGACGGTCGAAGCCGGCGCCGCCCTGTTGGTCGACCGGGCGTTCGGTGGCTGGCTCGAGGTGCATCGCCAGGACGGCGTCCGCGGCTGGGTGCTGGCGACCGAGGTGACCCGGCTGTGACGGTGCAGAGCGCCGTGCGGATCGCCGTGCTCGCTCCCCAGGTGGCGGATCAGATCGCGGCCGGCGAGGTCGTGGAGCGGCCCGCCTCGGTGGTGAAGGAGCTGGTCGAGAACGCCCTCGACGCGGGAGCCCGCGCCATCCGTGTCGAGATCGAAGACGGCGGCAAGAGCCTGATCCGGGTGAGCGACGACGGCGAGGGGATGGCCCGCGCCGACGCCGAGCTGGCGCTGTCGCGTCACGCCACCAGCAAGATCCGCGAGGCTGCCGATCTGATCGGGGTCGGCACGTTCGGGTTCCGGGGCGAAGCCCTGCCCGCGATCGCCTCCGTGTCCCGGTTCGAGCTCGAGACCTCGCCCGACGGCGCCACCGGCACGCGGCTGCGCCTGGTCGGCGGAAAGCGCGAGGGTGTCGACGACGCCGTACGCCAGCGGGGGACCACGCTGACTGTGCGGGCGTTGTTCTTCAATACGCCCGCGCGCCGCAAGTTCCTGCGGGCCCAGGCGACCGAGACCCGCGCCGTCGTGGAAGCCGTGACGCTGCTGGCGCTGACCCGCCCGGAAACCGCGTTCACGCTGTCGAGCGACGAGCGCACGCTGATCGACGTGCGCCCCGCCGGCAGTGCCATCGAGCGGGTGAGCGCGCTGTGGGGCGGGCAGCTGGCCGATACGCTGCTCCCGATCGCCCACCGCGAGGGCCCGCTCGAGGTGCGCGGATTCGCCCAGCGGCCGGCGCAGGCGAAGCCAGCGGGCCGCAAAGGCTACGTGTTCGTGCGCGGCCGCCCGATCCGCGATCCGTTCATCCTGCGCGCCGCCGAGGCCGGCTATCGCTCGACGCTCGCGCCCGACGACCGTCCCTCGCTGATCCTGTTCCTCGATCTGCCTGGAGACGCGGTGGACGTGAATGTCCACCCGTCGAAGCTGGAAGTCCGGTTCCGCGACAAGTTCTTCGTCGAGAAGGTGGTCGAGGAGGCGGTGCGGGGAGCGCTGGGGCCCCTCACCGCGGCTGCGCCGCTAGGGGCTGGGGACTCGGGACTCGGGACTCGGGTAACGTGGAGCGACGGGTCGGTGCCCCAGGACTTGTTCGCGGATCCCCTAGCCCCGAGCCCCGAGCCCCGAACCCCGCCTCTGCTTCAAGTTTTCGACACCTACATCCTGTTCCAGTCCGACTCCGGGGTCGCGATCGTGGACCAGCACTCGGCGCACGAGCGGGTGTTGTACGAGCGGGTGATGCGCCAGCTCACGGGCGACGGCGCCCCGGCGCAGCGGCTGCTGCTGCGAGCTCGAGGCCATCGAGGCGCACCGCGAACTGTTGCGCCGGGTGGGGTTCGAGGTGGAGCCGTTCTCGGGGCGGAGCGTGGTGGTGCATACGGCGCCCAACCCCCATCCCCGCTTCGACGCCGCCCGCTGTCTTCAGGAGCTCGTCGCCGATCTCGCGGGCGGACGGTTCGGCGGGCTCGCGAACCGGCTGGAGCGCTTCGCCGCGACGTTCGCGTGTCGCGCCGCCATCAAGGCGGGTCAACGGCTGGGAGTGGAGGAAATGCGCGAGCTCGTGCTCCGGCTACTCAGCGCGACGCTGCCGGCCCACGACGTGCACGGCCGGCCCACGGTGGTGCAACTGCCGCGCGGGGAGCTGGAACGCAGATTCGGGAGGAGCTGAGCGTTGGCGCAGCCTCCGCTGGTCCCCGTCATCGTCGGCCCCACCGGCGTCGGCAAGACGGCGGTCGCGGCGGCCTGGGCGGCGCTCGAGCCCATCACCATCGTCTCCGCGGACGCGCGCCAGGCGTATCGCGGCCTGGACATCGGGACCGCGAAGCCGCCCGGCGCGCTGCTCGCCCGCGTGCCGCACGTGGGTCTCGACGTGGTGGAGCCGGGGGAACGCTACAGCGCCGGGCGATTCGCCCGTGATGCGGCCGCGTGGCTGGCCGAGATCCGTAGCGCCGGCCGCCAACCGGTGGTGGTGGGGGGAACGGGGTTCTACGTGCGGGCGTTGGCGGAGGGCCTGTTCCACGAGCCGCCGCTCGATGCCGGGCGGCGCGAACGGCTGCGTGTCTGGACGGCGCGGCTGCCGGTGACGCGTCTGGCGCATTGGGCGTCACGTCTGGACCGGCGGTTCGCGGGCGGGGGACGGCAGCGTGCCGCGCGCGCGATCGAGGTGGCGCTCCTCACCGGACGCGGCTTGAGCTGGTGGCAGGAGCACGCGCGCGCGACCGGCTCGATGCGTCCGTGGTACATTCATCTCACGCTGCCGCGCGACGCGCTCGAGCGTCGCATCGCCGACCGGGTGGACACGATGCTCGGGGCGGGGCTCGTCGACGAGGTGCGCCGTACGCTCGGGCGGCCGGTCGCGCCGGATGCACCGGGGCTGGACGGCGTGGGCTACCGCGAGGTGGTGGCCATGCTCGCGGGACGGCTGCCGGAGCCTGGGCTGCGGGAGGCGATCACCGTCGCCACCCGGCGCTACGCGAAGCGCCAGGAGACTTGGTTTCGAAATCAGCTGCGGGACGAGGGACGAGGGACGAGGGAGGGGGCGATTTGGACGCTCGATGCGGTGGAGGCGCCCGAAGTGCTCGCTGCACGAATCGTAGATCGCTGGCACGCCCTTACCCGTCCCCCGTTCCCCGTCCCCCGTCCCGCTTGACATGAGGATCGGCATCACCTGCTATCCGACCTACGGCGGCTCCGGTGCCGTCGCGACCGAGCTGGGGCTCGAGCTCGCGCGCCGCGGGCACGAGATCCACTTCGTGTCCTACGCCAGCCCCTTCCGGCTGCGGGGCTACGCCGAGCGGGTGACGTTTCACGAGGTCACGCAGCCCGAGTACCCGCTGTTCGAGCACTCCTCCCCCTACGCCCTGGCGCTCGCGGTGAAGCAGCACGAGGTGGCGATGCGGGAGCACCTCGACATCATGCACGTGCATTACGCCATCCCCCACGCGGCGACGGCATGGCTCGCCAAACAGATGCTGAAGGAACAGCAGGACTTGAAGATCGTCACTACCCTGCACGGCACCGACATCACGCTGGTGGGCCAGGATCCCTCCTACTTTACGCTCACGAAGTTCTCGATCGAGCAGTCGGACCGGGTGACGGCCGTGTCGGCGTTCCTGCGGAACGAGACGTATCGTGCCTTCGGGTGCGCGGGATGTGATGTGGTGGTGATCCCGAATTTCGTGGTGCTGAGCGAGTATCACCCGGCCCGGGATGCAGGCTGTCGTCGCTCGCTCGCTCCGGCCGGCCATAAGGTGCTGGTGCACGTCTCGAACTTCCGGCCGGTCAAGCGCGTGCGCGACGTGGTGCGCGTGTTCGCCGGGATCCGGAGGGAGCTCGCGGCCACGCTGGTGCTGGTGGGCGACGGACCGGACCGCGATGCCGCCGAGCAGGAAGCCGACCGCCTGAAGCTGGGACGCGACGTCCGGTTCTTGGGCAAGGTGGACAACGTGGCCGACATCCTGCGGGGCAGTGATCTGTTTCTGCTGCCCTCGGAGACCGAATCGTTCGGGCTCGCCGCGCTCGAAGCGATGGCGTGTGCCGTGCCGGTGCTGGCGAGCGCGGTGGGCGGTCTGCCCGAGGTGGTGATCGACGGGGAAACGGGGTTTCTCACGCCCCCCGGTGACCTCGACGCGATGATCGCCCACGGGGTGCGCGCGCTGCGGGACGGGGCGCTGCACGCACGGCTGCGCGACGCGGCCGCCCGGCGGGCGCTCGAATTCGCCGCGGACCGCGTCGTGCCCCGCTACGAGCAGCTGTACGCGGACGTGCTCGGTGCTTGACGTGCTGCGGCTCGTCCGCGCACACAATCTGTTGCTCGCCGCGCTCGGCGTCCTCGCCGGTGGCTGGATCGCGCTCGGCGCGGTGGCCACGCCGCGCGTCCTCTGGTTCGCGAGCCTCGCGGCCGTCGGGTTCGGAGCGGCCGGCAACGCGCTCAACGACATCTGGGACCGCGCGGGAGACCGTGTGAACCGGCCCCGCGGCGAGCGCCCCCTCGCCGCGGGGCGCCTCACCCGCGGGACCGCGGACCTGTGCGTCGTGGCCGGCGCGCTGCTGGGTCTCGCGGCGGCGGCGCTCGTGAACGGTGGCGCGGTCCTGGTGGGCAGCGCCGCCCTCGTGGTGATGATCGCCTACTCACCGCTGCTCAAGCGCCGCGGCCTGCCCGGCAACGTGGCGGTGGCGCTGGTCGCGGGGCTGCCGCTCCTGTACGGGGCCCTCGCCGTGGATCGACCTGCCGCGGGGCTCGTCCCCTGGACCCTCGCGGCGTGGCTGCATCTGGTGCGCGAGATCGTGAAGGACCTGGACGACCAGGCGGGCGACGCGGCGCTGGGCCGGCGGACGCTGCCGCTCGTGCTCGGGGCCCGGCGGGCGGGCCTGATCGCGGCCGTTCTCGCGGCGGCCTTCGTGCCGCTCTCCCTGGCGCTGCCGGCGCAGGCCCATTATAGCGGCGCATACTTCGTTATCGCGCTGTTCGCCCAGCTCGCGGTGCTCGCGGTCGCGAGCCGCCTGTTCGCCGGGCACAGCACCCGGAACAGTCTGCTGCTCAAAGGAGCGATGCTCGTGGGGATCGTGGCGCTGGTCGCGGGACGGGTCGCATGACGCTGTGGCAAGGAATCGTCCTGGGGCTGGTGCAGGGGCTCACCGAGTTCCTGCCGGTGTCGAGCTCCGGGCACCTCCGCGTGCTCGAGGTGGTGACCGGGGTGCACACACCGGGTGTGTTCGTGGAGGTCGCGCTCCATGTGGCGACGCTCGGCTCCGTGCTGGTGGTGTACGGCGCGCGCCTCTGGGCCATCGCGCGCGGCGTGCTGGCCCGGCGACCGGCGGAGCTGCGCGCGGCGGGGCTGCTGGTGCTCGCCACCGTGCCGGCCGGCGTCGTCGGCGTGCTGTTCCATCGCCAGGTCGAGGCCGCGCGATCGCTCCTCATCGTCGGCGCCGGCTTCCTGGTGACGGGGTTCATGAACTGGTCGACACGGCGCCTCGCCGGCGCGCGCGCCGAGCCCACGGTCGGCGTGGCGGTGGGGATCGGCTTCGCGCAGGCCCTGGCCGCGGTGTTTCGGGGCGTCTCGCGCTCGGGCTCGACCGTGTGCGCCGCGTTGTGGGGCGGTCTCGGCCCAGCCGCGGCCGCGGAGTTCAGCTTTCTCCTCGCCGTTCCCGTGATCGCGGGAGCGGCGTTGGTCGAGGGCCGCCACATGGTCGTGAGCGTGGCCGCCGTCGGCGCGGTGCCCCTCGCAGTGAGCTTCGCGCTCGCGTTCGCGAGCGGGATCTGGTCCATCCGCTTTCTCGTGGCGCTGCTCCAGCGCGGCCGCTTCTACCGCTTCGCGCCCTACAACTGGATCGTCGGCGTGCTGACGATCGTCTACGCCCTGTGGCGCGGTTAGTGCTCGACGGGGTCCCCGCCGTCGACCTCGCCCGGCGCTGGGGCGTCCCGCAATGCGGCGTGTTTCGCCAGCTCGGCTCGACGCTCGACGCCGTCCACGACCTGGGCGGGCAGGGCGCCGCCGCGGGCACCACCGTCATCGCGGAAGAGCAGACCGCGGGCCGGGGCCGCGACGGGCGGACCTGGCACTCACCGGCGGGCGGCGTGTGGCTCGGCATGCTGCTGCGTCCGGCGCGCGTCGAGCTGGGTGTGATGTCCGTGCGCGTCGGGCTCGCCGTGGCGGACGCGGTCGATGCGCTGCTGGGACGTTCCGAGACACGTCTCAAGTGGCCCAACGACGTGCTGCTGGCGGAGCGCAAGCTCGCCGGCATCCTGTGCGAGGGGCGCTGGCAAGGCGAGGCGCTGCAGTGGCTCGCGGTCGGCGTGGGAGCGAACGTGTGCAACCCCATCCCCGGCGCCGTCGCGCGCCGGGCCGTGGCGCTCACCGAGTGGCTGCCCGCCGTGCGGCGCATCGACCTGCTGGATCGGCTCGTGCCCGCGCTCGCGCGGCTCACGGGCGCGGCGGCGGCCGCGGCGGCGGCGCTGTCCGAGCGCGAGTGTGCCGCGTTCGCGGCGCGCGACTGGCTCCTGGGCCGGCAGCTGCGCACGCCCGCCGCGGGCCGGGCGCGCGGCCTCCGCCCGGACGGCGCGCTGCTCGTCGACCTCGGGGCGGCGACGATCGCGGTGCGCGAGGGCCACGTGGAGCTGGCGTGATGAAAGAAAGCAAAGGCGTCACGGAACAACGTCACGGGGAAACGTCGCTGGGAACGTCACGGAGCGACGTCGGTTCGTGACGCCTTTTCGTGACGCCTTTCCGTGACGTTGTTCCGCGACGTAGCTTAGCTTCATGCTCCTGGCCATCAACATCAACAACACCGAAACGAAAGTCGGCCTGTTCCGTGGTGACAGCCTCGAGTCGCACTGGCGGCTGACCACCACGCCGCAGCGCACGCCCGACGAGTGGGCCTCGACCCTCACGTCGTACCTCGCCCAGGCGGGCCGATCCACGCAGGAGGTGCGCGCGGCGATCGTCGCCTCGGTGGTGCCGCCCGTGACGCAGGGGTTGTGCGAAGCGGTGGAGCGCGCGACCACGGTGGCCCCCGCGGTCGTGGACGGTCGCTCCAAGCTGCCGATCACGCTCGACGTGGAAGAGCCGCTCCAGGTCGGGGCGGACCGCATCCTCAACACGCTCGCCGCCGCACAGCTGTTCCACCGCGACACCATCGTCGTCGACTTCGGCACCGCCACGACGTTCGATTGCATCACCGCGGACGGACACTTTCTGGGCGGAGTGATCATGCCCGGGATCCGTACGGCATCGGACGCCCTCATCCGGGGCACCGCCAAGCTCCCCGCCACCGACCTCGCTGCGCCGACGCGCACCATCGGACGACGCACCGACGAAGCGATCCGCGCGGGCGTGCTGCTCGGCACGGCGGACGCGGTCGACGGTCTGGTGCGCCGCATCAAGGCCGAGTGGCCCAACGGCAAGGCTCCCCACGTGATCGCCACCGGTGGTCTCGCGAGCCTGGTCGCGCCGCTGGCGCGTGAGATCGAGGCCGTGCACCCGGACCTGACCCTCACGGGACTGCGGATCGCGGCCGGGGCGCTCGGGCTGAAGTGGTAGCCGACGCCAGGGGGCTCAACTTCTGGCGCCGCTGGGGTTATCGGCTGCTCCCGGGGGACCTGTTTTCCTACCTGCTGCACCTGCGCCCCGCCGAGTGGCCCATCATGGCGGCTCATACGGCCCTGGGATATGTGCTCGCCGTGGGTCTCAAGGGAGCGGGGAGCGGGGAGCGGTTCCTTCCTGCGCTGGGCGCTCTCGCGATCTGGGTGATCTTGCTGAACGGCGGCACGCTGGCCATCAACTCCGTCTTCGACCAAGACGAAGGGGACATCGGCTACCTGCGGGCGCCACCGCGACCGCCCCGGCACCTGCTCGCGTTCAGCGCGGCGCTGCTCGCCGGCGGTCAGCTGCTCAGCTTCGCGCTGCCGCCCGCGTTCCGCATCGATTACGCGATCTGTCTCGTGCTCTCGATTCTCTATTCCGTGCCGCCGTTCCGGTTCAAGGCCGTGGCCGGCGTGGACTGGGTGATCAACATGTGGGGCTTCGGGACGCTCACGCCGTTCGCCGCGTGGGCCGCCACCGGCCGGCCGCTCGACGTCCCACACGCCCTGGTGTTGCTTGGCTTCTGCCCGCTGTTCGCAGGGCTCTATCCGCTCACCCAGCTGTATCAGATGGAGGAAGATCGCCGCCGCGGCGATCGCACCCTCGCCCTCATGCTCGGGATGCGCGCCAGCCTGGCCGTGGCGATCGCGAGTACGGTGCTGGCGTTCGCGCTGTTCGCCTGGGCGGCGGCGCTGTTGTGGGTGCGCGCGTGGCTGCTCGTTGTCCCGCTGATCCTGTGGCTCGCGGTGCTCGTGCCCTGGTACCGCCGCCGCGACGCGCTGTCCGCGGCGGCCCAGCAACGCGGTATGTATCACGCGCTCGGCGCGTGGGCTGTCACCGATCTCGCGGTGCTGCTGGTGTTTGCCCGGTGAGACCTGGCGCTTAGATTCCGGCTAGGTCAGCTCCCGGCCCCTTTCTCGAGGAGACTCGGACGCATGTCGGCCACCGCCGCGACACCCGCTCAGGACCGCTCGGACTTCCGCACCGTCACCCTGGGTGGTGCCTTGGTCGGCCTCGTGACGGGCGTCGCGGTCGTGCTCGTCGTGGCCGCATCCCGCAACCTCGCGGGGGACGCCGTTCGAGGTGGCGTCGAGGCCCTGGTCGTGGTCGCGGCGGGGGTGGTGGTGGCGTTTTTCCCGGGGCAGTGGACCGCGGCGCGCGGGACCGAGGGCATCGCCGGCGCGGCCGCGGTAGGCCTGGTGGGTACGGTCGTATTCAGCGCGATCGACATCGTGCTACTCCGACCCTTCAAGGCGTACCCCTGGACGTGGGACGCGATCGGCGGCGGCAGCACCTGGTGGTACCTCCCCGTGTGGTGGATGCTCGGCACGTTCCTGGCCTGGATGGGGGGCATCGTGACGGCGAGCCAGGCCACGCTCGGCCGCAGTGCGCTGCCGGCCATCGCCGTCGCGGTCATCGTGGCGGCGATCGCTCGGCTCGCGGGCCTCGGCGTCTCGCTCCCCGCCGCCGCCGGCGGGGCCTTCACCATCGTCCTCGCGGCGCTCGCCCTCGTCGCCCTCACCCGCAAGGGATAGCGGCTGGGACGGGCGACGTGCCCCGCTGGCTCGCCCATCTGCTGGTCGCCATGGGGTGGCTGCTGACGCCGGTCCTGGCATGGGCCGCGTCCTACGCCGGGTTGTGGGCCGGCGCACTGGTGGCCACGCGCTTTACCAATCCCCTCACGATGCTCGCGGTGGCCGGTGCCGCGGCCGCCGTGTGCGGCTTCGCGACCCTCGCCATCTGGGTCCGCTTCATGCGCCGCCTGCCCCACCTCCTGTCGCACCACATGGCTCCGCGTACGTCGGAGGAGCACCCCGCTGTTGCGGCTGCGGACTGACCGCTCGTGGCCCTGGCTGCTGCTCCTGCCCGCGACGCTGGTGGGGCAGGGACGCGGCGTGGAGCTCCACCTGGGCCGCTGGTACAACGGCAATCGCGCCGACGTGTACGAATTCCGCACCAGCTCCGCTCTCAGAGGGCCGTTCACGCACGGCTTCGGCGCGTCCGTGCTGGTGAACGACTCGCTGGGCCGGCGGCGCGCCTTCTACGGGCTGGGGTACGAAGTCCAGGCGTGGCGCGGCCGAGCCACGCTCGGACCCTACGCGCTCGCCGGTCTGGCGCTCGGCCTCTCGACCGACCCCGCGACGCAGGAGCTTGCCGCCCAGTGGAGCGTCGGCGGCGGCGTGGAATGGCGGCCGCTGGGCTGGCTCGCGCTGGGAACGGAACTGCGCTATCGGCTCGAGGACCGCGGGCCGCGCGGCTTCTGGAATCCGCGCAGCGACGCGCGCCGGGGCGTGAGTGCGGTATTCGGAATCTCGGTGCGAGGGGGAGGGGGAGGGGGAGGGCGCGAACGGGGACGCCGGGGGGGCGGGTACGTAGGCCCGCCCGAGCTCCCGTCGCCCTTGCCCCCTGCCACGAGCAGCGGCAATGCCGTCGACGTGGTGCAAACTGCGATCGAGTCCCTGGGGACGCCGTACATCTGGGGCGGGACGGCGGACAACGGGTTCGATTGCTCGGGACTGATTCAATACGCCTACGGGCAGCACGGCATCCGGCTGCCGAGGATGAGCCGGGATCAAGCCCGCGCCGGCGCCGAAGTCGCCCCGGTCGTGGACGCGCTCCGCCCCGGGGACGTGCTGCTGTTCTCGGCGCGTCCCGGAGCCGGCGTGACGCACGTCGGGATGTATGTCGGGGATCTCAAGTTCATCCATAGCTCGAACCGCGGCGTGAAGCTGTCGCGCCTCGATCCGCAGGATCCGGAGGGGGCGTACTGGCTGGATCGCTGGGTGGGGGCGCGGAGGATAATCCCGTGAGGGGTGAAGCGATGTCCCTCTTCTGCAACGCACTCGGCATCGCCTTTGTCCTATCATGCGCCCCCCCCACCCGCTACGAGCAGCCCGACGCACTCCGAGGCTATGAGATTCTGGTCACCAGTCAGGATTCGCTCGGTCGGGGCATCGCGCAGGGGCTGGCGCGACGCGGCTTCCGGGTCCGGACCCGCGTCCGCGGCGGGAGCCGACCGACCGCCTATCTCCTGGCGTTCATCTTCCGGGAAACCGACCCGCCGGCGCTCACCTGGTTGCACGTGCGGCTGGCCGACACGCGCACCGGGGCGATCGTCGCCGCTGTGTCGGCCCCGCTCGACTCGCTGGGGCCGAGCGCCCTAGAGCGAGCCCGCGCGATCGTGGACTCGCTGGCGGCGAACCCGGCGTTACGACGCGCCCTCTCGCCCACTTGACATAGCTACGACGCAGGGAGAGATTTTCCTCGGTCGGTTTAGCACTCATGGTGGTAGAGTGCTAATTCTATTGTCCCATATGCACTTATAACCACTGCTATCGAAGGTGAGGACTGGCACATGGCAACCGCAACGGCAGCGAAGGCGAA
>WNGP01000623.1_pt1 | contig 27728 bp, 32 predicted proteins | sample 5407671 | NCBI WGS metagenome assembly WNGP01 (sample SAMN13153381, study PRJNA577476) | soil metagenome | isolation source: 40 cm soil or saprolite under Garry oak tree replicate 2 | place: USA:California | collected 2016-06-15
TAGCGAGGATGAAACGCTGTCCGTAGAATGGACGGGTCAGTCCCATTCACTGTTGGCCGCCACCGCATGGTGCTCCGATGAAGACCCGTCCCACCAAGCTGTTTCTTGTCATTCTGCTCTTCGGCGCTGTCTTCCTCTTGCTGGACGATCACTATCCCAGTACATACTGGGCCGACCTGGCGGTCGATAGCCTGTCCCTGGCGGTGGGCATTGGGATTATCGATGAGATTCTTGATCGCCATGAACAACGGCGCTGGGCGGGGGCGGACGCAATGGTCGGCCGTCGCGTCCGCGACTTTGCATCGGCTAGCCTCACCCTTATCGCTAACGCTCTGCCCAAGGACAGGCAGACCTTAAGCGACTATGCGCTTACGCATGCTGATGAACCTAAGCACGGCTTGGCCTCGCGATGGGTTCGCGATGTCGTTGAGCCACGCATCGAACCGGTCGTTCATAACGCCGATGTGACGACGCGCCACGGTATTGCGGAGGCGACAAAGGACATCCTAGCGCTGTCGGAGAGGCTGGCAGTAGTGATCGGACCGCGGTTAGAGCCGGATGATCTGGAGGCGCTTCTCGCCGCGGGCGACCTCTGCTCGCGTATTCTCTGGCCCTTTAGTGCCGTGCCGGAATTGACTGCGCGGGAGACATCGCCAAGCGCAAAGATCGAGGTAACACGCATGTGGTCAAACTTTGGTGCGACTGTGGGGCATGACTTAAGAGCACTGTCGCAGACCCTTCGCGCGCTCGACGCCTCTGGTCATCGCGCCGCATATCCGGCTCGTTAGGGAGACGAGTTACGACACCGAGTAGCAATCACGCGAGGTCCTGGGCATCGGTGTCGTAACAGCGGACCCGAACATCAACCGAGTGTCGTGAGAAACTCACAGCAAAACTCACAGCGCGAACGAGCAGAGAAAAACACTCACAGCAAACTCACAGCACGCAACTCCCGCAGCACGTTCGTTTCATGTGTACGACGATCAGATGTAGCGAGGCTGAATCACCGCTAGTTAGAATGAACAGGTCGGTCCAATTCACCGTTAGGGGCAACACATTTCTGAGCACAAGGAGCGCCAAAGGGAGCAGGCCGAACGCGCCGCGCTTCAACGAGTTCTCGATCGACTCTACGCGCTGAGCTCTGCCCTCCTAAGGACCGAAACCGTTCGCGACGCTGGACGGTCCCTTGCTGAAGTGCTTCCCGCAGATCCGCATGGGCAAGAAAGGCTTTTCGAGAGGCTTCCAGCGGATGTACGAGCACTGCAGCAGAACACCCTTTTGCCAGCGGGCAATCTGATGGTGGTGCACCTCGGGCTCTTGTATGCGGTCATCGAGGCTTGGGGCAAGTGGCATTTCACTGACGCGCGTGTCGACGAGCTCCTAAAGGCTCCGTTCCTTGAGGACTTGCGTGGCTTTCGAAACGCCAGCTTTCATGTGTCAGTTGGGACAGAGGCGCTGGTGTTGGGGTGGGGTGCGGAAGCGGATCGCATAGTCTGGTCGCAGAATGTCGAGAGAGCCCTGCGGGCCGCCATTCTAGACTGGGAGGCAAACCTCGCGGAGCGCATTGTGCAGTATCCACGCGTAAAGGATCGCTAGTGTGTTGCACCTAACTAGCGCTTGCAGCTGCCGGGCGCCGCGACAACGTTCTGTTTGTGCGCCAAGGAGCCCTCGATGAAGCAGACCACTAAACGGTGCGCCAAGTACCGTCGCGCCCGCAGCTGAAGGGCGATCCGTTAGGCAGGGCGGCCATATGACATCACCGAACGATGATTTCGCAGAACCCAACGATGAGCTCACCGCAACGGTCCGGGTTGCCGGTGAGTGGTATGAGTATGAGGAGGCGCTGCGGCGACAGAATCGTGTAGTTGTGCCGAATCAGCCGTACTTTGACGAACTACTCACCGAGTGCGTCGCAGGCCTAAAGGAATGGATCGAGCCGCGGCAGGTGTTCCGGGCGCGATTAATGCCGCCAGGGCAAGACGAATTACCATTTGCACGATCGCAGATCGGTGCGCCCCCCGCGTCTAGCGCGGGTGGAGGACGGCTCAACCCGCCGGGCATATCGTGCCTTTACGCAGCGCGGCGCGCGTAGGTTAGGGAGATGAATCATTCCTTTTCAGCGCGCCGCAGCCTAAGCGCGATCCGTTAGCGCGACAGAATGGGGTGGGGATTTCCATGGCCTCGAGCAACGCGATATGCCGGATCGGCGTGTTCTACGATGGGTCTTTCTTCGCATATGCTCGTCGCTACTACTACCAAGAGCGCGACCTAGGCTGGCTCCGGTATCTGCCGCTTCACGCGTTCATCGAGGCGTTCATCGCCCAAAAGGAACAGGGATACGCGAGCTACCGGGTTGTATATGCGGCCTGGCACCAGGGGCTCTTCACGAGCAAGAAGGCCACACCGGAGCAGCTCCGATTTGACCGCAATCAGCATCACGATCTGATGCACGCGGGGGTTGAGCCCAGGTACCTGCCCATGTCTCAGACGCAGGGTGAGAAGGGCATCGATGTGGCCCTCGCCGTCGACGCCCTTCAGGTCGGCCTGGACGGCAAAATCGACATTGCCGTGCTCGTGACAGGAGACGGAGATTTCGTACCGTTGGTTAGAGCGCTCAACAAGCAAGGCGTTCGGGTTCTGGGTGTCTACTTCGAGTTCCAGACGAAGGATGGCAAGAAGAGTTTCATAAATGAGCGGCTGCGCTCAGTTGTCAACTACGCCGTGGATGTCAACGCTCTTGAGAACGACAAAGAATACAAGCAGGCCTTCAAGTCGCTGTTTTGGAAGAGCGCGGAGTTCGAGGACTCGTAGCGGCTGCGATGGCAAGCGCGCGCAAAGCGGTCCCGCGTGGCGCATCGGCTCACCGGGTCCTCGTTCCTCGAACACAAGCTGTCGGCCTTATGCGACTAGCGGAGGAGTTCATTGATGCCGCTGACTCCGCAGCTCGAACTGGAAAGACTCCAAACAAGGTCGCGCTTTACTTGTACGGCCACGCTCTTGAGCTGATGATCAAGGCGGTGCTCGTATGTGCGGGGTCCGACGAAAAACGCCTTCGGCGCTTGGGCCACGATCTCTCAAGTGCCTTCCGATCGGCACGCAGACAGCGCGGGTCGTTGCGTGTGCCCCTGAGCTCACGAGACTACGCACTGATCGGCATGCTGAGCCCCTACTATGACGCCAAGGACCTCGAGTACCTCGCCACCGGGTTCCGACGGTATCCATTGCCCAAGGACTTGGCCGAACTATCGCGGCGACTCATTGATCAGCTCGGTCCCGCGGTCAATGCTTTCGTTCGCCGATGGTTGCGTGCTCGGCGCAGTGCGGTGCCCGTCTAGCGCGCGCCTCAAGGTGCCAGCCGCGCGTAGATTGCGAAGAATCTTTCTTCTGTGAACCGGCGCAGTCTCCTGAGCGCATTGCACCTCTCCTGCCTGACTGAGTCCATGAGACCTGAACAAAGCGGCAAGACCGACTACTACGAGTACTACGGGAAGGTCGTGGGACCTATCCTCACCCGCATCCGCGACGCTGCGACGCAGCTAAGCGAGAGCTATGGGGAGCCGCTAACAGTCGTTCGAGCAAACGCCCAATCCGCAGAGGGCGTGGTTTTATCGGGCAGCTTTGTATACCTGACGAGAGAAGCTCCAGACAACGCGTCTTGGCACGTGTCGGTGGGGTTTGAGAACTATCAGGACTTGAATGAGCATATAGGATGGGACGTACCTGATGGGCAGGCCCCCTCTATTCAGGTTCCCATTAAGGTGCAGTGGTACGGCAAAACGAGGCGCGGCATCAGAGAGAGTGTCTCAATGCCTTTTGACTCCATCGAGATTGCCAAAGACCATATCCGCTGGGGCGGCAAGGGGTGGAGCCTCGATTCGTCAGAGCTAGCGAAGGCAGTTGCAAGGTCAGTCTTTGAAGGCCTCTTGATCCACGCGACGTCCTGGGCGGCCGAGGAGGCGAGCCAGGCCGTAGGTGGCCGGTGGCAAAAGAAGCACCCGCGGATGGCTGCGTCGGGCCAGGGCGAGATATGGGAGGTCATCGATCGGCGAGACCCGTCAGGGCCAACGAGGGCTCTCAAGGAAATGCGTTGGACCAAGAGTCCCACCAGCACAGCTTACAAGCGGTTCGAGCGAGAAATCCTCATAACCTCGAAACTCGGCCAGCGACATCAAGGAATCATTGACGTCATCGACCACTTCATCCCCGAGGAGGGACAGGGTGGCGAGCCGTACTACGTGATGCCGAAGGCTACGACCACCTTAGCAAAGGCGCGACACCTCAAGGGCAATCTGGAGGCGTTGCTTGAGGTGGGTCGACAGGTAGCAGATGCGCTTGCGGCGGCGCACTCGGAAGGCGTCATACATCGCGATATTAAGCCAGCCAATATCCTTCTCCTCGGCCCGGAGCTGCACCCGGTTGTCGCTGACTTTGGGATTTGTTTCCTCAGGACGGATGAAGAGGGCCGACTCACAAAGATAGACGCTGATACCGTCGGGCCTGACGAATACGCTGCCCCTGAACTGTCGGGTGCTCGACCGGAGGATGTTGACGGCCGGGTGGACATCTATTCACTCGGCAAGGTGCTCTACTACGTCATGTCAGGAGGCAAACTGTTTGCGCGAGAACGCTTGAATGACCCCAACTTTGACCTCCGACGCAGAAGCGATGACCAGAGGCTGAGTCACTTCTACGGTCTGCTTGAGCGAATGGTCGTGGAGAACCCTGACGGCCGCTTCCGCGACATGGCTGAGTGTCGAGAAGAGATTGCGCGAGCGTTGAGCAACGTTCAGAAGAACGCTCCATATCTGACCGGGGCGTATGGTGGCCCCGATTCGCCCTTCGACCGGTTCGATAGAGTCGAGAAGGCGCTGGCAACTAGCAAGGAGCCGGAGAGAACAGATACCATCCGCGAAGAAGTGACCCGCTCTTTGGACGCCCTTGCAAGGATTGCAGCGTCCAACGCCCCGCCCGCGCCACTTTCCGGCGATGCGAGCGTGCTCTCGAATGACGCACGAAACGGGGCGGAACATTTGTTGTCAGTTGGATTGCCGCTCGTGCTCGCCAATGAGACCGATGGGTTCGAGCGTTGGCTCGACCAGAATCTTGCCGAGATGTTTGACCCCGACCGTATACAAATGAATCGGTCAGCGCACGTCAGCGAGGCAGCGGCCGTAGCAGCCTTCTACGGTGCAGCGGCCCTGGGCTGGCATCGGGAGCGCCTCGGCCTTCTACGGGCGATGCTTGAGCGTTACGCAAAGAGCCCGACACGGTTCAATCAGCTTGGCGGAATTGGGTTGGGGCTGAGTCGCTCGTGGAAATGGGTACTCGATACACTCAGCGCCTCGGGTATACTCCAGCGCGCAGACGGAAATCTGACACTGAAGGTCGCCGAAGCACTCACAGCAGTCAGTGGCCTAACCTTGCTCAAGTACTTGATAGAGCAAACTCCCGAGCGATTGGGCACAATCGCAGTGCCGCGTGCCGGGATCAACATGACGTCATTTCCAGCCATGCTTCCTGTGACATCTCACTGGCCCGCGGTCCTCGGCAAGGCGCTCCGAACGGACGGTGCCAAAGAAAGAGCTGTCGCACTGACGCTATTCGGCATACCAGCGGAGAATCTGCGGATTCGCGCACGTGAGTTGACTGTCCCCCTCGCGAGAATTCTGAAGATGGCGGGCGGCGAACACCACAGGGTTGTAGAATGGCGCCTGGACTCCGACCCTGGCGGGGAATGGGAGAAGTGGTGTGGAGGGGTGGCTTGAGCGGAGCGTCTCCGTGCTGAAGACTGTTTCTCTCGATAACGGATAGAAGCCATGTTCGAACAAGCCTTCAAAAACATCGACAACGTGCTCTGGAAGGAGGCCGGCTGCACCACCGAGCTCGACTACACCGAGCAGACGTCCTGGCTGCTATTCCTGAAATACCTCGATGGACTCGAGCAGGACCTCGCCGATGAGGCCGCCCTGGCGAGGAAAAAGTACACTTACATCCTCGACAAGCCGTACCGCTGGGAAAGCTGGGCCGCGCCCAAGGGCAAGGACGGCAAACTCGACCACAACAAGGCCCTGACCGGCGACGACCTACGTGATTTCGTCGATGAGAAGCTCTTTCCCTACCTGCAGGGCTTCACACAGAAGGCCACCGGGCCGACCACGATCGAATACAAGATCGGCGAGATCTTCGGCGAGATTAAAAACAAGATCTCCAGCGGCTACAACATGCGCGAGATCATCGACCACATCGACGAACTCCGCTTCCGCTCGCAGGCCGAGAAACACGAGCTGTCGCATCTCTACGAGGCCAAGATCAGGAACATGGGCAACGCCGGGCGTAACGGCGGCGAGTACTACACCCCGCGCCCGCTCATCCGCGCGATCGTTCAAGTGGTGCAGCCCAAGATTGGCGAACGCATCTACGACGGCGCGGTAGGGTCGGCGGGCTTCCTCTGCGAGTCCTTCGAGTACATGAAGGCGAAAGGCAAGCTCACCACCAACGATCTCACGACGCTTCAGAGGCGGACCTTCTATGGTAAAGAGAAGAAATCGCTCGCCTACGTGATCGGGATCATGAACATGATCCTGCACGGCATCGAGGCGCCCAACATTCTGCACACCAACACGCTCACCGAGAACCTCGCCGACATTCAGGAGAAGGACCGCTACGACGTGGTGCTGGCAAATCCGCCTTTTGGCGGCAAGGAGCGAAAGGAAGTCCAGCAGAACTTCCCGATTCGCACCGGCGAGACGGCGTTCCTCTTCCTCCAGCACTTCATCAAGATCCTCAAGGCGGGCGGCCGTGGAGGCGTGGTCATCAAGAACACATTCCTCTCAAATACCGACAACGCCTCGGTGAGTCTGCGCAAACTGTTGCTGGAAACCTGCAACCTGCACACCGTGCTCGACTGTCCCGGCGGAACGTTTCAGGGCGCGGGCGTGAAGACCGTTGTGCTGTTCTTCGACAAAGGTGCGCCCACTCGCAAGATTTGGTTCTACCAGCTCGACCCCGGTCGCAACCTTGGCAAGACCAACCCGCTCAACGATGACGACCTCACCGAGTTCGTACAACTGCAAAAGACCTTCGGTGACTCGCCCAACTCATGGAGCGTGAACGCCAAGAGCATCGACAAGGACACCTTTGACCTCTCTCTCAAGAACCCCAACGGCGGAGACGTAACCGTCCACCGCACGCCGCGGGAGATAATTGACGCAATTGCCGCACTGGATGCAGACAGCGCGGAAGTACTGGGGCATATCAAGGCGCTCCTATGAAGAACGGGTGGCGGACGAGGACGCTGGCAGAGGTCTGCGAAATCGTGAACGGGGGTACACCCAAGACTGGCGTGCCAGCGTACTGGGATGGCAGCCACTTGTGGATCACGCCTGCCGAGATGGGGAAACGCCTTAGCCCTTACATCAATGAAACCGAACGCAAGCTTACGGAGTTGGGTCTCGCTAGCAGCTCGGCGCGGATGTTACCACCAAATTCAGTGATTCTTTCGTCACGCGCTCCGATCGGGCACTTGGTCATCAACACTAAGCCGATGGCGACCAACCAAGGTTGCAAGGGGCTGATTCCACGGAGTGAGCTTCAGTTCAAGTTTCTGTACTACTATCTGGGCAGCGTCGTGGATCTGTTGAACTCCCTTGGAACCGGTGCAACCTTCAAAGAGTTGTCTGGCGCCAAGCTCAAGGAAGTCCCAATCCCCGTGCCGCCCCTACCCGAACAGCAGCGGATCGTCGGGATCCTTGATGAAGCGTTTGAGAGCATTGCGACCGCCAAAGCCAACGCCGAGACGAACCTCCAAAACGCCCGCGCCATCTTCGAAAGCCACCTCCGATCTATTTTTACCCAGCGCGGCGACAAGTGGGTAGAGAGACGACTTGGGGAATTGGCCCGCATCAACTATGGCTACACCGAATCGGCGTCGGCTGAAATGGTTGGGCCAAAGTTTCTCCGGATAACTGACATTCAGGAGAACGGGGTTGATTGGGCAAACGTGCCGTACTGCCCGATTGACGCTAGTGACTACCCGAAATACAAACTTGCGGATGGCGACATAGTCTTCGCTCGCACGGGAGCAACAACAGGCAAGAGCTTCCTCGTGGTCAATCCACCTGAAGCCGTCTGCGCCTCCTATTTGATTCGCGTTCAAGTGAGCCGAGCGGAATTGCTCCCGCCATTCCTGAACTTGTTTTTCCAAACGCCCGTGTATTGGGAGAACATCCGGGCTGGAGTCTCAGGAAGCGCCCAAGGAGGCTTCAATGCGACCAAGCTCGGCGAACTCGTGATCCCGTTTCCGACGTCAACAACAGAACAGCAAAGCATTGTCGCCAGGCTCGATGCCTTGTCCGGCGAAACCCAGCGCCTCCAATCGATCTACCAACAGAAGCTAGCCGCGCTAGAGGCGTTGACAAAGTCGCTGGTGCACCAAGCCTTCACCGGCAATCTCTAAGACCACCCATGAACGAAGCCGAGACCAGGGCCGAGCATATCGATCCCGCGCTGAAGGCGGCTGGCTGGGGTGTCGTCGAGGGCAGCAAGGTCCTCCGAGAGTTTCCGCTGACGCCTGGCCGCATCGAAGGCCATGGGCGACGCGCCAGATCGCACCAGGTTGATTACGTGCTGGTCTATCGCAACCGCAAGCTGGGCGTGGTCGAGGCCAAGGCGTGGGATAAGCCGCCCACGCTGGGCGCTGCCCAAGCCAAGGACTACGCAGCGAAGATGGCCCTGCGCTTCGCCTATTGCTCGAACGGCCAAAGCATCTACGGCGTGGACATGAAGACTGGCAAGGAAGGCGAGAAGCTTACCTACCCAACGCCGGACGAGTTGTGGGCTCTCACATTCGCCGAAGCAAACGCCTGGCGCGACCGGTTCGGCACCGTGCCGTTCGAGGATAAGGGAGGCTCACACCCCAGCCGCTACTACCAGGACATCGCCGTCGAACGGGTGATGGAGGCCATCGCGGACAGCAAGCAGCGCATTTTGCTCACGCTCGCGACCGGGACAGGGAAGACGTTCATCGCGTTTCAGGTCGCGTGGAAGCTGTTCCACAGCCGCTGGAACCTGAGCCGCGAGCCCTCGCGCCGGCCGCGCATCCTCTTCCTCGCCGACCGCAACATCCTCGCCAATCAGGCCTACAACGCCTTCTCCGCGTTCCCCGAAGACGCGCTGGTGCGGATCGAGCCGGAGGACATCCGCAAGAAGGGCAAGGTCCCGAAGAACGGCAGCCTCTTCTTTACCATCTTCCAGACCTTCATGAGTGGCCCTCCGAAGGATGGACAGCCGTCACCTTATTTCGGCGAGTACCCACCGGATTTCTTCGACTTCATCGTGGTTGACGAATGCCATCGCGGCGGTGCGAACGACGAGAGCAACTGGCGCGGCATCCTCGAGTACTTCGCGCCTGCCGTGCAGCTCGGCCTCACCGCCACGCCCAAGCGCAAGGACAACGTGGACACCTACGCTTACTTCGGCGAGCCAGTCTACATCTACTCGCTCAAGGAAGGCATCAACGACGGGTTCCTGACGCCGTTCAAGGTGAAGCAGATCTCCACGACCTTAGATGAGTATGTCTTCACGCCCGATGACACGTTGGTCGAAGGCGAAGTCGAGAGCGGCAGACGGTACACGGAAGGCGACTTCAACAAGGTCATCGAGATCAAGGAGCGTGAAGTCCACCGCGTGAAAGTCTTGATGGGCCAGATCATCCAGAACGAGAAAACGCTGGTGTTCTGCGCTACGCAAGATCACGCCCTCGCCGTACGCGACCTCATCAATCAGATGAAGACCGGCACAGACGCGAACTACTGCCAGCGAGTCACGGCTAACGACGGCGCGCTCGGCGAGCAGCATCTGCGCGACTTCCAGGACAATGAGAAGACAATCCCGACGATCCTGACCACGTCTCAGAAGCTTGCCACCGGGGTGGACGCGCGCAACATCCGCAACATCGTGTTGATGCGCCCGATCAACTCGATGATCGAGTTCAAGCAGATCATTGGCCGCGGCACTCGGCTCTATGATGGCAAGGATTACTTCACGATCTACGATTTCGTGAAGGCGCACCAGCACTTCAGCGACCCGGAATGGGATGGCGAGCCGCTCGAGTTGGCGCCGCAAGGTGAACCTCGCGTGGCGGAGCCGTCGACTCCACCCTACCCACCCAAGCCACGCGAGAGCTCGCAGCGGCCCCAGCGGATCAAGGTAAAGCTCGCCGACGGTAAGGAACGCACGATCCAGCACATGATGGTGACGAGCTTCTGGCACCCCGACGGCACGCCCATGTCAGCCCAGCAGTTCATGGAAATGCTTTTTGGCAAGCTCCCCGAGTTCTTCAAGAACGAGGGCGAGCTGCGAGCCCTCTGGAGCGCCCCGGACACTCGGAAGAAGCTCTTGCAGGGTCTCGCGGAGAAGGGATTTGGCGGCGAGCAACTGGCCGCCATGCAGAAGATCATCGATGCGGAGAAAAGTGACCTGTTTGACGTGTTGGCCCACGTGGCTTACGCGCTTCCGCCCCTTACCCGCGAAGAGCGCGCCGCAAGGGCCAAGGTCGTCATCAGCACGGAGTTCAACGGCAAGCAGCAAGTCTTTCTCGACTTCGTGCTGTCGCACTACGTCCGCGTCGGCGTGGAAGAACTCGACCAGGACAAGCTCACGCCCTTGTTGCGGCTGAAGTACCACAACTCCATCGCCGACGCCGTAGCCGATCTGGGAAAACCGGACGAGATCGGTAGGGTGTTCGCGGATTTCCAGAAGTACTTGTATCGACGAGAGATCGCAGCATGACGGACGTGAGGGAAGACGCCTGGGGGACAGATCAAGCCCTATTGGTCCGCCCGATTGGCTGTCCCTCTCATTGACGCCGTCCCCTCCGCTCGTTGGCGCGGCTGTTCCGTTGGCTGGCTTGGTGCGATAATGATTCGCCATGTTCCGGAACGAACGCCAGTTCACAGGGCAGGTCCTAAAATCGCTTGAGGCCGCTGGGTTCGCGGTCAGACGTGAGGTCCGCATTGGAGTGAAACGTCTCGACATCCTCGCCACCAAGGACGGCGTGAGACACGGGGTCGAGGTGAAGTTCAACAGTCGTGGATTGCTCGACGATCTCTACAAGGCCCGGGCTCTGCTCCGTCTCCCTGACGTGGACGAGATGTACGTTTGCGGACCCAGAGTCTTCATGTCCGAGGATGTCCGCTCCCTGGCGACGAGCCTAAGAGTTGGGCTCCTAGCTATTGACGACGCAGGTGAGCTCGACTGGCTGGTACAGTCGAAGCGACTAGAACCGCCTCGCCTGACTCTGAATGGCGCCTACATCAAGGCGCGTGGGAATCAACGGTTCGACGAGGTGAGACCTGGCGGCAAGGTCGTCTTCAACGCAGCAGTCTTCAACAACGGCGAAAAGACCGCCGTTAACGTGGAAGTGTTCATGGTCCCAGCAGGCCCATTCGTCGCAAAGGTTCGCTCGAAGGCTAGGGTAAAGAAAGCCTTCCTCGAAAGAAGCGGGCCTACTGCGTGGTCAACGAAGCTGGAGTGTCAGGTGAAGAGGGGTACTCCGCCAGGGAAGTATCCCCTGATGATCAGCGTCACAGCCGACAACGCCGCTAGAGACGACGACACGGTGCCCTACGAGGTTGTGACTAGCTGACCCCTTGTCCCGGCTGCGTCGGTGGAGTGGACGGCGGCCACGGGGGAACGCGGGACCACGCCGCCCGGAGGGCTGCGCGAAACGCCGCAGCGAGTTCCTTGCTCCAATCCACCACGTCTCGTTGTTTCGCCAGAGCAACGAGACCCTTTGCGTCCATGAGATCAACATGGAAGACAGCGTGACGGTAGCCCTTCAACGTGGCTAGGTGTGGACTCATTAGGAGTCGGTCTACCGTGGGGTCCTTGAATCCCCACGCCTTCCACTTCTCGGCGACGGCATAGAGGGAAGCAAGGTGCAACGCGAGAAGGCCATCCGCCCTACTTAAGTCGTTGTTGGAGACCTGGCGGACTACTTCCAGCAGCTCGGTAACAAGCTCATCATCCGATTTTGGTGCAACCGCAGTCCAAGATTTGAAGCCCTGCTCTTGAGCCGCATCGGCCCGCATGAGGGCGATCGACAGAGACGCCAGACGTTTCAGCCAGAGTGTCTGAGCCGCGTTGGTGTCCTCAGCCCGGCGCTTCGCTTTGGAGCTTCGGTCCATTTAGATCGGGGTCCCGCGAATCGACCGATCCTAAGACTCATGGTCCGCACTCAATTGTTGCGATTCGCCGTCCTTCGCAGGTGATTCGCCGATAGGCGGCAATTTGGACAGCGCCTCTGCTAACTGCTCGATGGGCGATTCAACTGTAATTGCCTCGTCTCGGATTTGCCGAAACTCGGCGTCAATCGCTGCATCCAATCGCTCAGAGGATGACTGCAGACTCTTCAGCCCCCTGACGATCTGTTTCCAGTCGGGAACCTCACCCTGGACTTGTACCGCAAGCGATTGGTTCCAGCGCCCTGCGAAATCGGCAAACTTCACGAACGCGTGACGCACGGCCTCAGCGACTCCCGGTGATGCCTCTGGAAGAATCGCCACCACCCCTTCGAAACGTCGCTCGGCCTCGTCTTGATCCTTAGTCTTCTGTCCCCACCACTTAAGGAGGGGATCGCTTGTCCGCTTGTACGCGTCGTCCTCGATCTCGCCGAGTATGGCAATAGTCTCAATGAGATTACCCTGGCCCGCACCAAGGGTCGCTATTTCGGAGAGCCAGCTTCTCAGTTGCCTGCTGATCAGGAAAGAAACTGCGCTAACCCGTCGATCGATTCGACTGCGGTGCTCTTCCTGTCTGATGTCATCACGAAGGTCGCGCCCGTGCTCAATCCACACCAACACGAGTGTGAACAGTGCGACGAACACGCCGGCCAGTGCGTCGAGATGGTCCAGAAACTCGCTCAGTTTCCCAAGACGCCAGAGTACGACGGTGTATCCGCCAAACATTCCGACCAGCGTCAGAAGGACTGGCCATGCTCGTTTCATGAATGACGGACGTGCTGACATGATCAGGTCTTTTTTTTTACCTTCGACGCGAGCCATCCGTAGAATGCCAGATGCGCACCTACAATGACCAGGCCCATGAGCACTGCGGACTGGTAATCGCTCCATTGTAGGAAACGAATCATTGAGGCTGCAACCCAGGACCACGCGACTGATACAGCGCTTCCGATGAGCATGATGTTGAAGATGCTTCGACCCGCGACCTTCCTACCGTCCTTGAGCGGCGAATTCTTTGACCAGCGGTCCCATCCACCGGCGACCTTCAAGCCCAGCCAGATACCAACGAACGTAGGTTCGTCGGCCAGGAACGCAGCGACGTACAACGCACGCTCGATCGTGCCAACAACGCGGCCAAGGAAGGGGTCGTAGAGCGGATCGTCCTCCGCCGTGTCCGGACCACGACTCCATCGCCTCCAGAGCGGGTCTGAAACAGTCGGCATGAAGTTCGGCGCTACTACGGCGAAGAGGTACCCGACGGCGTACGGCCAGTACGTCGAGAAGAGATCACTGACAGGAAACGAAGTCGCCGATGATAGGCCGGGACCGGGCGGGACCATCGCGATAACATGGATGCGTCCCTGCAGTACCGTTAGGGCGTTCTTGTGGTACTATGGGGCTTGTTTGCGGCAAGCCCTTCGCACGTCTTGGCTGGAACCACGCTGTCTAGGGCTCCTTCGAGAGTCGCTCCGTCGCAGCGTCACGATCAAAAATGATGCTTGCGCAAAGAAGCGTAACGCCTAGAGCTAGTTCCCAGCGCGGCCTCTTCTCCTCTAGCGGTGCCATCAACGCGGGCTTGGCGGCAAGGTAGTCCAGAACCTCACGCGGACTTGCGAAAGCGGGCATGTTCTCGTCCAACGGATTCTTCATCTGAAGCGCCGTGTGCATGAGCCAATCCACCATCATTTCACAAGCGAGGCGGTTTATTCCCTGCGGTAGGTCCGGGCCAAGCTCATAGACCTTGCGAATCCGCTCTTCATGTTCCTTCAGGCTGAACGACTCGCGGGTATGCGCCAGATCGTTACGCAGTTTGCGTAGATGGTAGATCGCGTCGTAAACGCGCTTGGAGATGAGATGAGTTATCCGTGCAGTGTCTGCTTTGCCAGCTAGGCTGCTGAGCACACCAGGATACTCCAAGACATCCGCAACCTTCTTCTTGCCGAAGTCAGTGGGTGCGATCTGTTCAAAGAGCATCCGCAGCTCATTGTCTACTTGGGCAGCAGCAATGAGAACTGCACCACGATCGGACTCGTCAACGAGCACCGGGAATAGCTCATCGAATAGCTTCGCCACATCGGGGTGGTCAAATGGACTTTGCTGAGGCGTGTCCTCGCTGCTCATCGTCGCGCCCTCTACGGTGAGGCTAGTTCGTCGGTGAGGCTAGTTCGTCCAGTTTATGCGACTTAGATATAGGTTCTGTTTGCGCAGAAGTTTCGTTGGCCATGGCTGCTTTTCGTGAGCCATCACGATACTGGTCGCAGCGCTGGCGATGCGACGATTGATCTCTCGCGGCGTCTCACGATCAGCGAACATGAACGCCACGTCGCCGTCAGGAATCCGTTGGTGACAGCAGTGAAGACAATGCGTCGGCGACAGCGTCAAGCATATCTCGGCGTGCTCCTTCACGAGTCCATACGTCTCGAAGAAGAACGCCGGATTGTCGCTCGTGATGAACATCTCGGGGGATCGAGCGACGAGAATCCTCCATTGCATCCCACGGATCGCGTTGACCATCTCCGCAGTCGGCCATGGTATCCTCAGCTGGTCAAGCACTTCCAGAGGAGGGTCATCCTTGTATTTCAGGTACGCGGTATCTACTTGACTGAGCCACGTCTGTAGGCGTTGCGGTTCGACGCTTCCCTGAGCTGCAAGTGCGGTCAATTCGTTCCTCAGCTCGGAGACCGTGATCTCCAAGCTCTTCGGGATCATCGCCTCCCCTCGTTTACGACTACGCGGAACACGTTTTAGCATCGTCGCGATGTACACCGAAACCCGGTACTTCCCGTCAGCGTCAATGAACTCACTGCGCCGCAGCCTATCGAGGAACGGATTCGCCGGAGCCTCAACCAACGTGTTCAGTTCACGTTCAACGTCCTCATCGTAGAAATCGCTCGCCTGCGCGACGTTCTTGATGCTCGCGAGACGTGGATCGCCGTCTCGAGGGTAGACCCAGATCATCCCCGGACTATTCGGACTCTGGAAGGCTCGAAGGTAGGCTTGCGGAACGAAGTGATGTCCCATGCATCCCATTATAGCAAATCCAATCCGCTCCCAACCTTCTGGATCTCTGCCTGCACGACTCAACGGGCCCGGGTACGGCGAGGCTGCTATTGGGTGCTGTCTTGGCCCGGAGGTTTATGAGCGGAACGACCCTCCAACGCGCCGGCCGACAGGGGCCAATCCACAAGTGCGTAGGGGCTCGTGTGCCCCGCCGGCGGCAGCCGATTGGCAGGGGGCCGGTTGTGCCAACTCTGAGGCAGAATCGCACCCACGGTTGGATTGACGATCGCCGCGAGTTCTCGGAAGCGTTCGTAGTCTAGCACTGCGATACCGTCCAACCAGGGTCGGAGGATATGAGTCCACGCATGCAGGAGGGCGAGCACTACTGCCTCGTCCTCCGGCTTCAGAGCCATGCGTCCAAGCGAGCGCGTCCAGGCCGAGGGAGGGACCAGTCCGAGCCACTTGTTCATCTCGAGTATTGGGCCCGTGCGCGGAACAGTCGGTGCTTTCGCTTCAGCTGGCGGCGTGCAGCCGAGCGCCGACTGCCAATGCCAGGCAGAGAGGAATTGGGCGAGGGTCCCGATCATGAACCAGTGGACGTCATGTGTCGCGTTCCAGCCGATCGCCGAATCTGGCCGCTTGCGTTCCTTGGCCAGATCGCGCTCGACCGCCAGGTAACACGTCTCGAATATACGACCAACCGCCAGCATCACGCGCGGCGAGCCCTCCAGCTCTTTCAGCAACGGAAGCACGGCGGGGAGAGGAACGCCGTAGTCCCCGCCGGCGAGCCAATCCTCCGTGACATCGAGCAGCTTTGCGAGCGCGGTGCGGCGGCTCGCGCGGCAACGCTTCAGACCGTCGCCTTGAGTGAGGTAGTGAACCGTTTGCGGGTTTTCCTTCTTGCCGAGACGCTTTGCCAGCCGCGTCACCGTCCACTCGCTCAACTCCATTGCGGCCCGCAGCCGGTCGCTCTTAATCGGCACGAGGGCATCGTGTTGGCGTCGGCTCTTCGGCTGTCTCTTGGTTGCCATGTGATTATCCATCATATGATGAGATAAAATGATTACTTGACATCATACAGTACGCTAGCGTATCTCCCGCTCAGCAACAAGAGCAGTTCAACGACCAGAACGGGAGCACCGGCGTATGGGAACCAAGCGAGAGCACACAGGAAGGAAATCCCGCCCAGAGTGGCTGTCCACCAGCCAGACGGCTCGTTACCTGGGCGTCTCCGTCGACAAGGTGCGTGAACTGGATGAGACCCGCGAGCTGCGAGCCAGTCGGACGGAGGGCAAACATCGCCGCTTCGCCCGCGAGGCCTGTGACGCGTACCTCGCCAAGCGCGGCCGCCGCAGGAATCCGAAGACTGAGCGACCCAAGCCTCGGACCCGCCCGATCACGCGATTGAAACCGGTGCCTGAACGGCTCGAGGATGACGTAGACGTGTTCGAACCCGGCGATGAGGCCTTCGAGCCGTTCGTCGAACCTCCTCCGCCCCCTCCGCCACCGAACCCCTTCGAGAAGCTCACGCGCGAGCTCGCGGACTTGAAGAAACGCGAGGCCGAGGAAGCCCCGGTGCGGCGACTCGCCACGTTGAAGCAGTACGGGTTGGGCCAGGTCCCATATGGCACGCCCGACATGTGGCGGGCGAAGATTGCGTCGGTCCTCGAGGGCTTTGTGACGCTGAAGACCTTCCCGGATTGGATCAACGACGTCGAGGCACACCGCATCATTCGGGGCAAGGTGGATGAGGTCCTGCAGCCCTTCCAAGAGGAGGTAGCGCGAAAGAAGGAGGATCAGGCTCGCAAGGAACAGGAAGCCCAGGATGAGCGCCGCGTTCAGCAGCTAATCGAGTACGGGAAGCGCCATGCATCGAGCGAGATCCCGTTCGGCTGGGACTCGGACGACCGAGACCGTGCCGCCCGTGAAGTCGAGCGGATGCTGAAGGAGAGCGTCGAGGCGGATTGGAACGAAGAGGACGTGAAGGATGCCGTCAACGATGAGCTCGACGAGTGGGAAGACGAGAACATCGAGGGGGAGTACGACGATGAGGAGGACAAATCCTAGGCTGCGAACCTCGAAAACCTAGGATCGAATCCTAGGTTTGGGACGCTGGAATCCCAGGATTTCAAGCACAAAACCCATGCCCAGCATGGATCTTCCTCTTCCCGACGGCCTCCCGCCCTGGCTCGCTGCCTTCGTTCTCGAAGCGCAGCGCGAGACCGACGTGCTCCGCGACAACGGCGCCGAGCAGGCGGCCGCGGCGCGTCTCGCCTTACTGCGCAAACTGATTGCTGCCGCGCAGCTCTATTTCGACACTGAGCTCGACGCTGCGGAAGCCGCGTCGGAAACGGGTAGGTGCGAGGAGACTATCCGCCGCGCAGTTCGCGACGGGACCATCCCGGACCGCCGGGCCAACCCCAAAGGTCGCCACCGTGTGCGCCGTGGCGACCTCCAAAAGCTTGCCGCCCCCGAGATCCGGCCGTATGATCCCGATGCCGATGCCCAGGACATCGCCAGACTCCGGAGGAAGGTATGAAACACCGGAAATGCTGGTCGAAGTCTATCGGCGAACGCGGGGCGAGAGTGCGGTTGTACGAAGACCGCCCAGGCGGCCCGCTCAATCGGTCGGTCTACGTGAAGGGAAGGGAGGTGCGGAAGTCGCTGGGGCACCGCGACCAAGAGCTGGCAATCACGCAAGCCTACGAGCTGCTCCACTCCCTGCGAACCAACGAGCAGGCGTTGGACCAGGAGACGCTCACCGTCGGCATGACGTCGCAGCTCTACCAGGAAAGCCCTCAGCACCTGAGCAAGAAGCCGCTCACGCAGCGGTGTGATAAACGGAACCTTGAGCGTGTGGTCGCATTTCTTGGCGCGAGCCGGGATGTGGCGACGCTCTCCGAATCGGACGTGCGGCGCTACACGATGGCGCGACGCCAAGGCGATCCGAGTCTCAAGGGCGTGACACCGGGCAAGCCAGTCCGGGACCGCGCGATCGAGCTGGACCTCGTGTTGCTCATGACGGCCCTCAATTGGGCCGCTCGCGAGCGAACCAGCACGGGTCGGCGACTGCTGCGGGAGAATCCGCTCACGGGGATTCGGCTCCCCAAGGAGAAGAACCCGGAGCGGCCGGTGATGTCGCACGACGTGTATCTCAAGCTGCTCAAGGTCGCGCCGAGCGTGCATCCGCTGCTCCCGCTGGCGCTCATCGTGGCCGAAGGAACCGGCCGGCGGATTTCGGCGTGGCGGAACCTGGTCTGGGACGATGTCAACTTTGAGGCCGGGACGATCTACTGGCGCGCCGAGCACGACAAGAAGGGTTACGAGCAAGTCGTGGTGATGAGCGATTCGGTTCGGGAGGCGCTGGCAGCGCAGCAGAAGGCGCAGGCGGCAATCGGGAAGGCCGCGGTATTCCCGTCGCCGAAGGATCCGACCAAACCGTGCAATCGTCATCTGTTCGATGACTGGCTGCGGCGGGCATATCGGTTGGCGAAGATCGTGCCGCAGCGTCGCGGGATGTGGCACTCGATTCGGCGGAAGTGGGCGACGGAGCGGAAGGGTCATCCGGTGAAGGACGTCGCCGCGGCCGGCGGTTGGAGGACCGAGGAAGTGCTGACAACCTCGTACCAGCAGGCCGATGCCGAAACGATCAAGAACGTTGTGCTGCACCCGACGCACCGGATCGTGAGCCGGTAGAAACTCACAGCATTACTCACAGCACGGGGCGCGACGAAGAAAAAGCCCCACACCGCAACTCAGTGTGAGGCTTGGTCTTCAATCAGTCGGGACGGCGGGATTTGAACCCGCGACCCCCTGAACCCCATTCAGGTGCGCTACCGGACTGCGCTACGTCCCGTTACTACTGCTAACCTCTTGATCGCTACTGGAGTAGCAAGATACCTCCGGTCCTGTTCGCGGGCTACCAGCACTCCGATCTCCTGTACTTCTCTTGTACTTGAAAAGTGGACCTCATGAACGGATCCGGCGGACGTCGGCTTTGTGTTCGACAACCTGGAGTTCAGTATCGGCATCGACGTGCGTGTAGCACTCGAGTAAGGAATCGACCTGTTTCCACCCTCCAGCTGCGGCCACATCCTTGATCGGCAAGGTCTTTCGAGCGGTCGCCCAGTGGCGCCGCAGCTGATGAAACCCAGCTTGAGGCAGATGCTCGATCCCGGCGATCTCTTCTGCTTTCCGGTACCAGGCGTAGGCTAGCTCCTTCGAGATCGGTCGCGTCGGATCATCGGGACGTGGGAACAGGAACGTGCTCCCGATCTGGCCTCGCTGGCGGATGATCCGTCGCAGCGCCTGCCGCACCTCCCGGCTGATCGGCGTTCTCCACTCTTGGCGTTCCTTGTCCAGTTCCGCCCTCCAGATGATCCCTCCGTGCGGCCACTCAGCGGTCTTCTCCAGGCGCAGGTCTGTCACGGTCAACCCGAGCACCGCTGAAACGCGCCTCCCGCTGCCATGGAGAATGTCGAGGAGTTCCGGCAGGTACGACGGTACGGGTACACGCTTGCCTCCGGCTCGCCGCTCCATCGTCACTAGAGGAGCCGCCACGCGGAGTCGCCGGTACTGATCACTCGTGATCACAGGACGCCGCGGCGTTGGACCCTTCGGAAGCGGCCAATCCAGGACCGGATGGTTCTTGGGGGCGTAGTACCGGCCAGATTCGTCTTTGTGCGTGGTCCCCCAGCGCACCACAGCCCTCAACCACTGACAGTCCGCCTTCACGCTGGACAAACTCAGCGGACAGCGCCACGTGAGAATGGCGACCACTTTGCCGTGAGAGTCGATTTCTCCAGAAGCCCTACGTGCAATGAAGCTCTCCCAGTGCTCGGCTCCTAGCTGCCGCAAGTCGAGCTGCGGACCCCACAGCGTACCGAACAGGACGACACAGCGTGCATCGTTGATCCGACCGCCGGGCACTTTGGTCGGACTATGCAAGGCGAGGTAACCGTGGAGGAGACGGCCGAGGAGGGGAGTGGGATCAGCAGCGGTCGGATGCTTGACCTGATCCTTAGCCCAGCGGCGCGCTACAGCCTTGTCCTTGGTCCTCAAGCTCAGTTCCCTGTACCGACCGCCGCCGAGTGGCACCGCACCGTGGATCCAGCCAGAATCTGTCACCCAGGCCCGAACCGTTTCTCCGTACCCTCCCGTGGACCAAGACCACGCCTTCTTCTTCTCACCGTTCATCGGCCTACTCCTCCGTATCCATCTGTCTTCAGTTGTTCACGCTCTGCCTGCTCCTGCTGCATGACACGCTCGTAGATTGACCTGTCAAAGAACTCCTCTACTGCCCTTGTGTAGAGGTCGCGGAGCGTATCGGGCGGGAGTGCATCTAGCTCCACTTGGATCAGCTTCCCGTGCTTGGCGACGAATCGAGCTGCCCGTGTATCGGTGGACTTGCCCGGCATCGGGGGCAAGTGATACTCCGTGACCTGTTCAGCATTCAGCGCAATCCGCACCACTTTCGCGAAGCCGTAGACACGCTCCACGAAGTCACGGTCGATATCTTCCCCACTAGGGTCGAAATCGCCGGCGTAGATCAAGACTGCGGGACGCCCGTCCGCGCTTATGTCGTCCCGGACATCTTTGGTGTAGGTTTGAGACGCGTATCCGCCCAACGCGAGAATCGGGAAGCCAAACTCGTCAAACCACGATCTGAGTTGTTCGATGATCCCGGCTTTCTCTACTCCGAGATAGATGTTCCACGGCTGCCCCTCGGTCCGATCCCGGCGATAGTGCTCCTGAAGCCAACTCCGAGCGGCGTTCACACCTCGGAACGTGAGCGGCCGATGGATCGTGCGGTTACGGTCGATCAAGTCCGGGAACGTCCCAGCTTGGCGCGCTTGGGCCGTGTAGTGACTCAACGACGTGTACTCGGAGTCAGTGTTGCGGAGTACGCCTGGGGAGACGAGTCTGTAGAACAGTTGACGTAGCGTGACGCCGGTGTCGTAGCTCGCTACGATCCCGGCAGCCTGCTCGAGGATCTCGTTCCAATCACGCCGTTTCATCGGGCCTCCATCACCGCCACTAGGACGGTCAGCACGGAGCTGCCGCGGTGGCACTTGAGCAGCCACCAACCACAGCGGCAAGGAAGACCAAAGCTGCGAGGCGGTTCATACGACGCTCCTTAGAAAGGGCTGGGAATGAGGACGCCGCCATAGAGGCGGCGTTCTTGAGGTTCGGTGGGTTCGGCCTTAGTCGTATCATCACTTCTTGCTTTCTCCTGGCAACTTCCTAGCGATAGCTCTCAACTCTTCGCTGTACTGCTCCAGCCACACCCGCAACTTGATGGCCATGCGTTCGCTAGGAGGCGATGCCTTCCGGTATTGTTGGAGCGTGACCTGGCTCACGCCCATCTCAGAGGCGACCAGGCGTAGAGACAACGTTGCCCGGTCGAGCGCGTGACGGAAAGCCAGCGTGTGGACTCGTCGTGTCGGCATAGGCCTCAGTGAAATTGCTATGTCATCGCAAATTATATGATACCAACCTTGATGTCAACCCGGAGTTTCACTCACGCTAATCCTTCGTAACCACGCCACCGCTGGTCTGAGCGAGGCGCGTGGAACCCGGTTCACCGGTCGGTCGAGCAGATCGCGCCGCAGAGGTGGTTCGCGGTCCGTGTAGAACCGTAACCACTCTCGGACGGTGAGGCTGTCGCTCTTGGTGCTCATGTCAACTCCGGTGGTTTCACGCTGGTGTCCGAGTACCCTTTGGCGATCCAAAACTCCAGCGCCTCTACCAGCATCCCTTCGGGACTAAGCTCGGCGTTTAGGATTCGCAGAAGGTCACGGAACCGCTCCAGGGCGGTCTCCGAATCAAATCTCAAGATGTATTCGTACCGCTGCACCAGGGGAAGCGATTTCGCTTCCAGGTCCGGGGCTTCGAGCATTCGAGGTTCAGAAAGCGCCGGTAAGCTGGACGTATCGGTTTCCGGAAGTGCGTCTATTTCGGCAAACACAGGTGCGTCCTGAACAAGGACCGGCTCCGGCGGTGGCGTAAGATGTGGGGTCTCTACTGGTACTAGAGTGGACGCTCCATCGGTGGATGCGTCACGAACACTCAGTTCCTCTAAGGCTTCGGTGATAGTCAAATGCGCAGGGATTTCGCATTTGGGATCGCCGTAAGCGCTGCCCAGCCGCTTGTACTGCTGGGCCTTCCGGACGCTGAAAGGACAATGCTTTTCGACCCACTTCAACCACCTCCCATGACCGAGCATCCCCCTCACAACGACCAAGTGCCGCCCTACTTCGATAGCAGGACCCAAGGCCGCCCGTTCGTGCTGCTGAACGAAAGCGTACGCAGCGCGAATCGCATCCCGGTGCTCATTCAGGACCGGCAAGGCTTCTTCGTACGCTGGTACAGGGACGAGGCTCGCGACGGTGACGAGCGCTGTCCCGGTGGACGCTGGCTCTACAACAGGTGCGGTCTCGGTGGGCGCTGCGGTGGTGCTCGCTCCCAGGTCGATGGAGGGCTCGATAGAGCGACTATCTACGGACGGTTCGGACGGCGGTGTAGCATTCGTGATCGGTGCCGGGAGTCCGAGCTGCCGAGTGTCCTTTTCAGCTTGTTTGACTCCTTGCCTGATGCTGACTCTCTTCTTCGGCGTCGGCGTGGCCACAGAAACCTCCCAGAAATAGAAAAGCCCTGACGACTGGATTCTGTCGCGGGGCTTCTCGACCGGGGGTTGCGTTAGGCTCCACCGTTAGCTGCTACCCGTGCAGTGCGCCATCTTAGTTCACTGAAAACAAGCTGTCAATATCGGGGCTTTCGAGTTTCAGTCGATCACTCCATCAATCGCCGAGCGTCTGGTACCATCAGGCACCACCCATGAAGTAGTCGAACAGCTCAAGCTCCATCGTCTGGCGGCTAACGGGCCTTCGAGTGCAGTAGCAAACTTTCTCCTGCATTAGCGCAAAAAATCCCCTCTTGTTGGCATTTCATCACGCGCAGTCCGCTGACACGTTGACATCTCAGATTTTTTTATTACGGTCGTACCCAGCCGATACGGTTGAGGCCTCTAGCCCTCCGATCTGCTTGGACATGCTACACGTCACGCGGAAGCGGGCGTGAGCAGGGATCAGCTCCACATCCCTTGCTCCGTCCGCTTTGGCTTTGTGGGAGGTAAGAACCGATGCTTCTGGGCCAGAACTTCAAGGTCGTGTGGGCGGTGGCACCCGCGAACTACTCCAGTACCGCCGCCACCACCTACTACGTTTTTCTGAAGAAGTACGGTCGACTCGCCGCCATCGTCATCAGCGGTGCGTGGGCCGGCGGAACGGCGGCAGTCACGCTGAGCCAAGCCACGAGCGTGGCCGGTACAGGCGCGAAAGCGCTGGCGCTGGACGGAATCGGAGTCAACACACTCTGGACGGACTCCGGCGGAGTACAAGGAACGCTGGTCAGGACGGCGGTCGTGAGCAACACGTTCAACCTCTCCACCGCGAACAGCTGCTGGGTGATCGAAGTCGATGCCCGGTCGCTGGACATGGCGAACGGGTTCAACGCGGTTGGGGTCGCCATCGCATCCCCGGGTGCGAATGCCGACTTCTACAGCGTGTCGTATCTACTGGACGATTCCCTGTACGCACAGGACCCGCCGCCAAGCGCTCTTGTCTAAGGAGACTCAGATGGACACAGGGAAGATCCCCCTGCCACTGGTGGCGCAGAGGTTGAAGCTCAGATATGACGAAGCGTTGAAACTCGTCTACACCGGCGAGTTGGCAGCCGAAAAGGTCGCCGGGACTAGATGGTTCGTGTTCGCAATCTCGTTAGACGAGTACATGCGCCGAAAAGGGGGGCTGTCATGAACTTGTTACAGAAGCTGGCCAGGTCTTCGGAGGGTGCGAGGTTGATCGCTGCCGTAGAGGCGCGAGAACGAGACGAGCGCGCCTCTCAGATTCAAAAGCTCGAGGCTGAAATCACCCGCGCAGAGGCGACACAGGAAGAAGCCAACGCTGTCCTGGGCCGGAAGATTGATGCGGCCCGCGAAGTGTACGGCCAAGCTCGCAAGGTCTTCCTGGACGCGGAGAACACGCTCCGTGACCTCGACTTCCGTCGGCTCCAGGCCTCTTTCGCCCACGATGCGAACGTTTCTCAGTTGCGCGCCCAGCTAGAGGCGCTGCAACGGGAGGCTGTAGAGGTGGCCCATGGATAGCATCGTCTACCGCGGTCTCTTCGGGCGTGGGGGTGATGAGGTTCGCTACGTCCCAGTTCTCAGTCCCGCACAGCTCCGCGCCCGGGAGAATGACCAGCTGATCCAGGAAGCAGACCAACTCGCTAGGCGTGCTGTCCGGCAAACGGACACCTCAGTTTCTCGGGAAGAAGAAGCTCGCTGGCTTCGCCGGGCAGAAGAGAAGACGTGGCGGACGGGGCGATAGGACCGTGCGATTGGTCTGCTAGGCGCCAGCCAGCAGAGCCATCTGATGACCTCCGGGTCCTATCGCTACTTGGGAGATGGACGGATCGTGACCGAACCGGTCGCCGACGCAAGACACCTCAAGACGAGATTCGCCAGATGAACTGGAGATGATCGCTTCAGTTGACATCTTGAAAAAGGCCTTTTAGGTTCGCGCACAAGGTAGGCTTCGGTCTCACCGCGAGAGCCTCAGCTCCCGTAAGGTGCTAGATCACCGTTGGTGGAGCCTCCGAGATTCGGCACGGGCGTCCGGGGAGAAACCGGCGATACGTGGGATTCTCGGAGGCTTTTCGTTTTCGAGGAGGAGGAAATGACAGCAGTGAACGTGGTGGAAACAGATCTCATTCCGCTGGGCGTGGCAGCCACGATGCTACGGCTCCAGTGGTTCCAGGCGCGTCGCTTGCTCGGCCTTGGAGAACTGGGAGAACTAGTGGTCATCAGGAAGCGGGGTAGTCCTGATCGGAGAGGAGCCCCGCGCTACTTCGTCCACCGCGCGGCGATCGAAGCGTATCTGGTACGGGAAGCGCTCAAAGCGAAGGCGCAAGCGGTTGCAGAGGCGTACATCGCCGCAGAGACAGAGATCAAGGCAGGAAGCTGAACACACAACACGCCCGGTCAGTGGCAAGCTGGCCGGGCGGAACGCGGGAGGTCCGATGTGGAAACGAGAGACGCAAGTCCCGCAGATCGTAGTGTAAAGCCCTCGCCGGTACGCGCCAACCCTCCGGCCACCGGCAAAGACGATCCACAAGCCGTACTGATCGACTCGCTGTCCGAGGAGGAAGCGCTCGCCATCCTCGGGCCAAGCTGGTCAGAAATGTCCCCTGCTGAGTGTGCACGATACGGTTCGACACCAGCCGAACCCGACCCGCTGTTTTCGGTCCTTGAGACGCTGGGCACCGACCTCGCAGAGCAGATCGAGGCCGAGACGTTCCCCATCCTCCACCGCTGTGCTGAACAGCTTGATCAGATGGAACGCCGGTGCAAAGAGCAGGCAGTAGCTCCGGCACCCATTCTGGCTCGGTACCGGGAGGTCTATCAGCGGATTCGTCGCGAGAAAGGACAGCGCCATGCCTAACCGCGACGACCTTGAAATCCGCGTCCGTGAAGAGCTGGTCCCGGTGACCGACGAGGCGATCACGGCTCTGATCGTGGCCGGAGGAGTATTCGTCCGAGCCCGAATGCTTGTGCAGCTTGGGCAGTCTGATGGCCTTGAGGACCCAGCCACACGGCTGATTCGACCTCCTGGCGCGCCGGTGATCGTTCCGATGGGCCAAGCAGCCCTGCGGGACGCCCTTGATCGCGCCGCGTGCTGGGTGAAGACGGTAGGGAAGAAAGGCCAGCGTGTTTCCACGCTCCCACCGGCGTGGGTGGCCGAACAGATCCTAGCGCGTACCGCATGGCCGTTCCCGCCACTGGAGGGCGTAGTCGCTACTCCTGTCCTCCGGCCTGACGGAACCGTGCTGGATTCGCCGGGCTATGACCGAGCCACTGGCCTGTACTACGAACCTGCGGGCGAGTTTTCGGCGATTCCTGAAGACCTGACCCAGGATGATGCAACGAAAGCCGTCCAGTTTCTCCTCGAACCGGTGAGAGAGTTTCCTTTCACTGATGACGTAGGGAGAGCCGCCTACGTCGCGGCGGTGTTGTCGAGTGTTGGCCGCTACGGAATCTCCGGTCCGGTGCCGGGGTTCGGGATCAGTTCACCAACTCCGGGGACCGGCAAAGGGCTGCTGAGCCGAGTCATTTCAACCATCGGCACAGGCCGGCCAGCAGCGATCATGAGTCAGGTTCGGGATGATGAGGAGTTCCGAAAGCGAATCCTCGCTATCGCCCTTGCCGGTACGCCCCTTGTCGTCCTCGACAACCTCTCTGGAGCCCTTGGCTCTGATGTCCTGGCGGCGGCGCTCACCGCTACTGAATGGACAGAGCGGTTGTTGGGAGTAAGTACGGTCGTCGCTGCACCACTACACACCATCTGGCTCTTTACCGGCAACAACCTGTCTTTCAAGAAGACGCTAGGGCGACGCATCATCCCGATCTACTTGGACGCGGAGGTTGAACATCCCGAAGATCGCCACTTCGAAGTCGAGAATCTGGACGCCTATGTCCGAACTAACCGGCCAGGCCTCGTCGTGGCAGCGCTGACGATCCTCCGCGCCTACGCCTTGGCCGGTCGGCCTCGCCATGGCGCTCCACGGATGGGCTCATTCGAGGCGTGGGACGATTTGGTCCGTGGCGCTTGTGTGTGGGCTAAGCTCGAAGACCCGGCGCAAGCTAACGATCCGCTGAAAGGTCGGGGTCGAGTACGGGCAACACTAGACGAAGACCGAGAGTCTCTGGGCGGTCTCTTGGAGGCGCTGGAGAGTTTTTTCGGAGATAGATCGTTCGTCGCCGCCGAGGCGGCGGAGCGTGCGAAGACTGACTCGTGCCTGCATCTCGCGTTCGAAGAAGTAGGAGCTATCAACAAAGACGGTCAAGTCACTGCGAAAGCGATCGGCTACAAGTTCCGAGCTGCTGAGAGCCGTATTGTAGACAGCCGGCAACTCGTGACAGATCGCGCTGACAAGCGTGTCTACGCTCGGCTTTGGCGCGTGATCAACCGTTCCCGCGATGAAAGTGATCACAGTGACAAAAGTGATGTTTCGAGTCCAACGCGCGAGCCGACATTCGAGAAAGTACTGAACACAGAACGAGTGAAATCATCACTTTCATCACCGTCATCACATTCAGACTCAGGAGAGCAGCGCGGACTCCCGTTGGGTGATGCCGCTGAACCTGAGGCTATTTCATCCGCTGCGCTCGACTTCAACCCACACTTCCTCGAACCATGACCAGCGAGGCACGGACCCGGTATCAGCACTCCGACGTAAGCGAGATCGCCCATTTGCGCCCCGTCTACGCCCGCGCTGACCGGGTCTGAAGGGGTTTGCCAACGATGCACTAGCGTCGCCAGGTCTCTTCGCAGCATTTTCACGGAAGGTAGGATCAACCAGCGGGCTTAGGCTGCGAGATTCGCAGTCTAATACTAGCTCTATGAGAGCGATTGGTAAGGGTAGACTTCGCCG